>Ga0115000_10001820_pt1 | contig 18707 bp, 20 predicted proteins | sample ArcticOcean_MG_C_6_FD_89690 | JGI IMG/M metagenome (GOLD analysis project Ga0115000, IMG submission 89690) | Marine microbial communities from western Arctic Ocean - ArcticOcean_MG_CB8_128 | ecosystem: Environmental > Aquatic > Marine > Oceanic | place: Arctic Ocean: Canada Basin | collected...
CCGTGGTAGACCACCACGTTGATAGGCTGGATGTGGAAGCGCAGTAATGCGTGTAGCTGACCAGTACTAATAGCTCAATTGGCTTGATTTATGCACTGAAAAAAATTTTTAAAGTAATTTTATTGAAAATTGATATTTTATTTAAAAAACCCTAGCTGTAAAACGTTGGGGTTTTTTTTTATAAAAAAATTTAATTATTTGAAAAAATACTATAAAAATAAAATTCAATTATTAAAAATATAAATATACCAAATGTTTAAAATTAATCATTTTGCAAATTCTTTTATAACTGTAGAGGCTAATAATTCTATTATTACATGTGATCCCTGGATTGGAAAAACAAGTGACAACGGTTGGTTTTCTTATCCAATAAAAAGCTCAAGTGAAGTAGAAAAAAAAATTTTTGATTCAAACTTTATTTATATAAGCCACTTACATTGTGATCATTATGATTTAAAAACTTTAAAAAAATTTAAAAATAAAAATCTTACATTTTTAATTAAAAGATTTAATAACGGTGTATTAAAAAAAAGATTGCAAAAGTTTACAGATAAAAAAATTATTGAGATTGAACCTTTTAAAAAAACAAAAATAAACAAAGATTTTACTGTAGCTATAATTCCACAGATTATTAGTAATTCGAGTAATTTACCAGATAATATTGGGTATGACTTAGATACATCAATTATAATTCAATCAAATCAATATAAAACTATTTTTTATAACAATGTAGATATGCCGATGAACTTAAATGTTTTAAAGAAAATAAACAATTTTGTTAAAAAAGAGTTTAAAAAAAAAATTGATATTTTTTGTTATGGATTGGGTACAGCTAGCGAATACCCTCAATGCTTTTTAAACATTAATAGAGAAAAAGAAAAAAAAAGGCTTATAGATAAAAGTCTAGACGAAATAAATAAATATTTAAAATACCTAAAACCAAAAATTTTTTTCCCCGCAGGAGGAACCTATGCCATTTATGGTAAGTTTTACAATTTAAATAAGTATATTGCTCAACCTAGTATTTCTCAAATTAAAGATAAGACAAGCACTTTAAAAACAAAGATTTATAATATTATTGGTGGTGGATCCATTGATCTTCAAGATTCTAAATATATTATTAATCAAATGATTGATAAAAAAAATAAAAATTTCTATCAAAATTTTATAAATAAAATTAAACAATCAAATTATTACTATTTTATGGGTCCCCAAAAAGTAAATGTAAAAAAGCTTGACCAAATGTTTGTAGGTGCAAAAAAAAATTATTTAAGAATACTAGATAATAAAAAAAAGATTAATTCAAAATGGAGCATTGATTTTAAAATATATAAGAATTATGAAATAGATAAAAATTGTTTAATTGATAAAGAAAAATCAAAGTTAATAAAATCATATAACTTAAAAAATTATCCATTAGACAGTAAAAAAATTTCAAGATTAGAGTGTCATATAGAATATCAATTATTTAAATCATTGCTCAGTGGGAAATACCCATGGAATACATCATTATCTGGCTCTACAATTATGTACAAAAGAAACCCTAACAAGTTTAATGTTGATATGGTTTTTTCATTAAATTTTTTAAGGGTATAATAAATCATTAAAAATGATTTTATTCAGAATTGATTTAAGTATTAAATATGGTTTAGGGCATTACAATAGAATTAAATCTTTAGCTAATTATTTAAATTTAAAAAAATATAAAATTATAGTTGATAAATTACCAAATACTTCATTTTTTAAAAATGAAAAAAAAAATATTATACCCCTATATGAAAAAAATAATTATTTTATTGATGAAAAAAAGGACGCAAACCTTTTTTTAAAAATCATAAAAAGTAAATACAAAAACCCAGTGGTAATAAAAGATAGCTACAGACTTGGTTATAGTTGGGAAAAATTTATTTATAAATCCTGCAAAAAGATTATCTCTATCGAAGACTTTACTGAAAAAAAACATTTTGTAGATTACTACATAAATCATAGTCCCACTTTTTCAATTAAAAATGAAGAAATTTTGAATAAATTAAAAAAGAATAATAAAAAAAACTGTAAGTTTTTATTAGGTCCAGATTATGGACTTTTTAATTCATTAATTAATAGAAAAGAAAAGATAATTTCAGATTTAGTTTTTTATAATGGAGGTTCAGGTAATTTACTAACTTATGAGAAAATAATAAAAAATATTATTAAAATAAGAAAGAGCAATATTAAGATTATTATAATAGTGGGACCATTTGCAAAAAATTATGAAGATGTTTGTTTTACATTTAAAAAGTATAAAAACATAAAAATATTATATAAGCCCAAAAATATCTTAAGCGCTTTAAAAGGGACAAAAGTTTTTATATCATCAGCTGGTGTCTCAACGCTTGAGTCTTCATTTTTAAAAATACCAACATTGCTATTTAAAATGAATAATAATCAAAATTTGTCAGATTTCGATTATGAAAAATTAGGACATTATTTTTCTTTAGAAAAAAAAGATTTAAATTTTTCAGATAAAGTAGTTACTTTAATTATTTTAATGTTAAAAAACAGAATTCAAATTAAAAGAATGATGTCTAAAACAAGTTTAAATACTAAAAGTATTAAAAAAAATTATCAAAAGCTTATGAAATTTTAAAATGAAGAAATTTGTAATTTTACAAATTAATGACAAAATTATTAACAAATATTTATTTTATAAAAATTTGTACATAAATAGAAGGTATTCTTCTAGTAAAAAAATAATAACAAAAATAGATCATTACCAATGGTGGTTTTTGAAACAAAAATTAAGAAAATCATTTTTTATTTTGAAACAAGATAAACCAATATTTATTTCAACATCAGATCATTTTACATTTAAGAACTATAAATTTATATATTCAGGTTTGATAAGTTGCTTACCAGAGACTAATTTATTTGATCTTTTAAAGGCTATAAAGATACAAAACGAATATTTAAATAAACAAAAAAAAAAATATTGCTTTATAAGTATAGATAAAAACAATAAAGTTTTAATGCATCATTGGAAATATTTTGGCTATACACCACTCTACAAAAAAAATATTTTTTACAAATATGTTAAAAAGGTTCTTAATATCAGAAAAAACTATAATGTTTTTTATAAAAAGGTTTAGATAAGATGAATTTAAAAAAAAACTTTAAGATAGGAAGTAAGTCTGTTGGTGAAGATAATAGGTGCTTGATTATTGCTGAAATCTCTGCAAATCATAATAATGATTTTAAAATAATAAAAAAACTAATTAGTTCTGCCAAAAAAAATGGTGCAGATATAATTAAAATTCAAACATACACTGCAGATACTTTAACTATTAAATCTAATAGAAAAGATTTTCAAATCAAAAAGAAAAATCCATGGAATCAAAATAAGAATTTATGGAATCTATATAAAAAAGCTGAAACATCAGAACAGTTAACTTCTAAAATTTTTCAATATTCTAGATCTATTGGTATGGAGATATTTTCTAGTCCATTCGATATAGGTGCAGTTGATTTTTTGGAAAAAATAAAATGCCCAGCTTACAAAATTGCCTCACCAGAAATTTGTCATATTCCGTTGATAGAACGTGTTGCTAAAACTAAAAAACCTATCATTATTTCATTGGGTTTAGCGGAAATGAAAGACATTGATTTAGCTTTAAAAACAATAAGAAAAATAGGAAATAATAAAATTACTTTATTACAATGTGTATCTTCCTACCCAGCACCAATCAATGAACAAAATATAAAATCTATAAGTGAAATTAAAAAAAAATATAAAACTTTAAGTGGTCTTTCGGATCATACCAAGGGCTTTATTGCGTCTGTATCGGCTGTAGTAATTGGTGCAAATATAATAGAAAAACATTTTAATTTATCAGAAAATAAGTCTGTAGATTCTTTTTTTTCATCTACTGAAAAAGAATTTAGAATAATGGTAGATAATATTAGGTTAGCTGAAGCCTCGTTGGGTAATGGTAAAATTGAAGTGTCAAAAAGTTCTCAAGATAATTTTAATAGTCGCAGATCTATATATGTCTCAAAAAATATTGATAAAAATGAGATTATAAATGAGAACAACATAAAAATTGTTAGACCAAACCATGGTTTGCATCCACAATTTTATAAATATGTTTTGAATAAAAAATCTAATACTAGTCTTAAAATTGGTGATAGATTTAAATTAAAATATGTCAAAAAAAAATAATTCTTTTTTTAATAATCTAGAAAATTTTAAAAATAATACCGCTCTTATCCTAGAAAATAATAAATTTATTACCTATAATGAATTATTATTTCTTACAAAGAAAATATCAAAAAAAATTGAAAAAGAAAAAAGACTAATATTTCTATTAGGACAGAATGATTTAGAAACTATTACAGCATATGTTTCTTTAATTAATAGTGGTCATACTGTTGCTTTTTTAGATTCTGGAATTAATAAAATCTTCTTAAGACGATTGGTTTCACTATACAAGCCAAGTTATATTTTTTGTAATAATGAAAAGACAAAAAAAATAAATTTATATAATTCTATCTTAAACTTTAAATCATATGTTTTATATAAAAGAAAAAAAAATGTAGAATATATTTTGCATAAAGACTTAATGTTGTTAATGTCAACATCTGGTACTACAGGATCCCCAAAACTTGTAAGACAATCATATTTAAATGTTAATTCTAATACTAAAAAAATAATTAATTATTTAAATATAAAAAGTAAAGATACAACAATAACATCACTGCCCATTTCTTATGTCTATGGACTATCAGTCATAAATACACATTTACAAGTTGGTGCAACGGTAGTTGTAACAAATTGCAGTATGGTAGAGAAAAAGTTTTGGGAGCTTATTAAAAATTATAAGGTAAATAATTTCTCTGGTGTCCCATACAATTACTCTATAATTGAAAAAATTTCTAAAAAGGGTTTGCCAAGCTCATTAAAGTATACAACACAAGCTGGAGGAAAGATGAATCAGATTTTATTAAAAAATATAATAAATATTTATAAGAAAAACAAAATTAAGCTAATACAAATGTATGGTGCTGCAGAAGCAACTTCTAGGATGTCTTATCTGAAATGGAAATATGTAGAAAACAAAATAGGAAGCATAGGCAAGCCAATACCAGGAGGATCATTCCACCTAATTGATAATAAAGGTAAAAAAATCAATACAAAAGGTGAACTTGTTTATCAAGGAAAAAATGTTTCCATGGGTTATGCTGAGAATTTAAAGGACTTATCCTTGCCAGATTCTAATAAAGGTACACTTAACACAGGTGATATAGCTTATGTGGATAGTGAAGGTTTTTACTATATAGAAGGAAGAAAAAACCGGTATGTTAAGGTATATGGCATTAGAGTTAATTTGTCTGAATTGGAAACAATTTTATCCAGAATAGGTATCGATGTAATAATGAGAGAAGGTGAAGAAAATAAAATTAATATATATTTTAAAAACTCATTGAAGATAAAAGAGGGAATAAAATATATATCTAAAATTACGTCAATAAATTTAAATGTTTTTGTAAGCAAAATTCTTTCAAAAAAAAATTTAACTAATAATTTAAAATATAAGATATAATTTTTTATGCATTTCTTAAATAATTTAATGAATCAAAATGCTTACTCACTAGATAAGACCTCTAAATCTAAATTTTTTAAAAAATATCTAAATTTTCTTACTACTTTTCATTATAAAAAATCTAATTTATATAAAAGCTATTTAAAAGGGATAAATTATAATGTTAAAAAAAAAAAAAATTTACCTGATATACCGTTTTTACCAGTTAGGCTTTTTAAAGAGTTTGATTTTTTAAGTATAAAAAAAAAAGAAATTTATAAAACACTTCTTTCTTCGGGCACAACATCTAATAATTTATCTAAAATCTACATAGATAAAGCCAATGCATTAAATCAAATAAAAGTTTTGCAAAAAATTTTTAATAACTTAATTGGCAACTCAAGACTCCCGATGTTAGTTATAGATAAACAAATTAACAATATTGATAGAAATAGTTTTAATGCAAGTATTGCAGCAATTAATGGGTTTTCGATTTTTGCAAATGAAATTGTTTATTTATTAGATCATAATAATAATATTAATTATAAAATATTAAATAATTTTTTAAAACGAAATCATAAAAAAAAATTTTTAATTTTTGGATTTACTTCCAATATCTATATTAACTTAATTAAAAAAATTGACATTAGTAAAATACATATAAAAAATTTATCAAATGCTTTTTTAATTCATGGTGGAGGATGGAAGAAAATTGAAGAAAAGAAAATTAGCCGAAATAAGTTTAACTTAAATTTAAATATAAAATTAGGTATTCAAAATATAAGAAACTATTATGGTCTAGTTGAGCAAATAGGTTCAATATTCTTTGAATGTAAATGTGGATATTTTATTGCATCAAATTATTCAGATATAATTATCAGAGACGAAAATTTAAATATATGTAAAAAGGGAGAAAAGGGTTTGGTTCAACTAGTCTCTCTCTTACCAACAAGTTATCCAGGGCATAGTATATTAACTGAGGATATTGGTGAAATTGTTAACGATAACAACTGCAAATGTTATGGCTATGGAACAAGGTTTATAATTCATGGCAGATTAAAAAATGCAGAACTAAGAGGTTGTAGTAATATATAGTTTATGAAAGTTGACAAAAATATTGAATATTTAATTGGGAAAAAAGCAAAATTAGACTCATTTCTCGAGCCATTTAGTCCTAAAATTATAAAATTTTTAGATGATTTATCTAAATTACTAGATAATAAATTCAATAATAAAAATTTTCCTGACCTTAAAGCGTTATCCTTTTTTTGTAGAAAAAATAATATCTTAAGTCTAAAAAATAAACATCAAAACAAAGGTACAATAAGATTTGGGTTGGGCTTATTATTTCATATCACACCATCCAATATACCAACAAATTTTGCATATTCACTAATTTTTGGTCTTATTACTGGGAATTCTAATATTGTAAAAGTTCCATCAAAAAAATTTGATGAAATAGAGATAATTTGTAAATCTATAAATTATGTTTTAAATAAAAATAAACATTTTCAAATTAAAAATATGATTGCTGTAGTTAGATACTATAGTCACAATCAACTATTTACAAAAAATTTTTCTGCTATTTGTGATGCACGGTTAATTTGGGGAGGTGATAAAACAATAACAGATATTAAAAAATTTGAAACTAAGGCAAAGAATATCGATATCCCTTTTGCTGACCGATATTCAATTTCTTTAATTAACTCTGATAAGTTTTTAAAACTATCCAATCATAAGGTTAAAAATTTAATAAAAAATTTTTATAATGATACTTACTCTGTAGATCAAAATGCTTGCTCTTCACCACATTTAATTTTATGGCAAGGTAAATTCACAGCAAAGGCAAAGAATAAATTTTGGCTTCAACTAGATAATTTGGTAAGAGAAAAATATGATTCCCCACTTATTTCAACAATAGATAATTATTCAAAACTAGTTAGTGAACTCATTAAAAATAAGAATATTCATTCATATAAAAGTTTTAGTAAGTCACTATATGTTATCACTCTAAAAAAAATACACTCAAAATTTTTTATTGAAAAAACTAAATGGGGGTTTTTTTATGAATGTAATATCAAAAATTTAAAAAATATTAATTATGTATCAAATAGAAGTTTACAAACATTAACTTACTTTGGTTTTTCAAAAAAATTTATTAAAACTTTTTTTGAAACAAACAACTTTAATGGTATAGACAGGGTAGTTCCTTTTGGGCAAGCTTTAAATATCAATTTAATTTGGGATGGCTATGATCTTACAAAAATTTTATCTAGAGAAGTTGAAATAAAATAATTTATGAAATTGGACAGGAAGCAAATAATCAAAATACAGAAAAATAGAGATCCATATCTTTTAATTGATTATGCTACAAAAGTTGTTCCAGGAAAATCCATAGTGGGATATAAAATTTTAAAAAAAAATGAATGGTTTTTTAAAGTACACTGGCCTGGAGACCCAAATATGCCGGGGATGCTACAAGTGGAGGCATTAGCTCAAATGTCGTCTCTGATAATTCTTACATTACCAAAGATGACTGGGAAAATATTATACCTCGCAGACTCTACTAATATTAAATTTTTTAAAAAAATTATTCCGGGTGATAAATTTAAGATCTTTTCTAAATTAGTTTCTAGTAATAGAGGTTTATTTAAGTTTGAAGCAGAAGGGTTTATCAAAAAAAAAATTGCCTGTAAGGCAAGCTTTACGCTTATTTTGCCAAGTTTAGTATATATAAGGCCAAGTAAGTAAAAAAAATCTATATATAATCTTAGTATCACTGTATACAAAGCTTGAATAACAGATAAAATTTAAAATATATGACAGTTGCATCTTCATGGTTCAATAAGCCAAGATTAGTAGAAAAACTTAAGCATTTTCATGATCATTTAAGAAAAAATGATGGTAAAATTGGAACTTATCACAGGGGTATTGAGCTAAACTATAACAATGCCTGTAATTTGAGATGTAAGTATTGCTTTACTGGCTCACCGTTAGGAGACCATGTTAAGGATTTTCTAGAGATTGATAAAATTAAAGAATTAGCAGATGAAGCTGATGAAATGGGCTTTATAGAATGGGACTTACAGGGTGGAGAGTTACTCCTTTGGCCCGATAAATTATTTAATGTATTAGATGCAATTAAACCTGAGAGATTTTATTTATATCTAACAACAAATGGATTTAAAGCTGACAGAAAAATGATTAAAGAATTGGCTAAGCATGGTGTTAGTAGAATGTCAGTTAGCATAGATAGTATGGATCCAGAATTTCATGATGAAATGAGAGGCAGAAAAGATTCTTGGAGAAGGGCAATACAAGCTTTAGAATATATTCAGGAAGCAGGTATGGATCCTTATCTAAATGTGACCGTAGGACATTATAATGCAAAGAGTGAAGATCTGAAATTGTTGCTGGATTATTCTAAAAAGAAAAAATATAGAACGTTAGTAAATGTAGCGTGTCCTACTGGAATGTGGAATCAAGTTCATGATGTTGTTTGTGATGAAGAAGATATTCAACATATAAGAAACTTAAGAAAAGAATATAAAAATCTAAATAGAAATTTGTGGAACCCATTTGATCCTAAGATGGAGAAAATTATGGGATGCACAACGGTGAATAGAGTTTACATAACTTCAATTGGTGATGTTTTGGCTTGCCCATATGTTCATATTAAAATAGGCAATGTATACAAACAAACATTAAAAGAAATTACTGATTATGGGTTTAGTATAAAACATTTTAGAAATTATAGTGAGAAATGCTTAGCAGGTGAGGATTTAAATTTTATCAAAAAGTTTAACTCAACACCGGGGAAAACAATTTTTAACCCAGTTATAGCAGATGAAATATTTGCAAAAGAAGATTTTGTAGATTAATTTATTACAGATTTAATAAATGTATTTAAGTTCATTAAAAAACAAGAATGTAATAATAACTGGTTGCAATAAAGGAATTGGAAAAGCAACCCTCGAAGGTTTTGCAAGATATGGAGCAAATATATTTGCTTGTGTTAGATCTGATTCAAGCGAGTTTAAAAAACTTATTACAAATTTAAAAAAAAAATATAAAGTTAAGATCTTTATTTTTAAATTAGATTTATTAAAAAAATCAAGTATTTAAGATTGTGTTAATAAAATAAATAAAATTACCAAGAATATAGATATTCTAGTTAACAATGCGGGTATTCTGTTTAATTCTTTATTTCAGATGACATCAGAGAAACAACTTCAAGAAATTTTTCAAGTTAATTACTTTTCACAAATTTATTTAACCCAAATGATTTCAAGAGGAATGGCAAAAAATAAAACAGGTAATATTATTTTTGTTTCATCAACATCAGCTATAAATGGTGATTATGGTCGATTTGCATATTCAAGTTCAAAAGCTGCTATTTTATCTTCAGTAAAAACATTATCTAAAGAGCTTTCCAGTTACAATATAAGAGTTAATGCGATTTCACCTGGCTTAACAGAAACTGATTTAATGTTATCAAATACTAAGGAAAATATTATTAAATCAGAAGTTGAAAAAATTTCTTTAAAAAGAATAGCTACTACAAATGAAATTGCAGATGTTATTCTTTTTTTAGCCTCTGGAAAATCTTCATATGTTAATGGTCAAAATATTGTAGTTGATGGTGGAAATCTGTGAAGATAAGCAAGTTAAAAAATTTTGCGAAAAATATTCGAAAAAATATTATTTTTACTGCTTTTAAAGCAGGTTCTAAAAGCGCACATATTGGTGGAGCACTTTCAGCTGCTGATATAATAGCTGTATTATATTCTGATATAATGAATATAAAAAAAACAAAAATTATTGACGATAACAGAGATCGATTTATTTTAAGTAAAGGACATGCGTGTTTAGCTCTATATTCAGCCCTAGTTGAAAAAAAATTTTTAAAGAGAAAGGAACTAGAAACATTCGAGTCTGATGGAAGTAATCTATTGGGGCACCCAATTATAAACAAGTTAGTAGGAATAGAGTTTTCTACAGGGAGTCTTGGTATGGGATTATCTCTGGGAGTTGGTGTTGCTCTAGCAGCAAAAAGAAAAAAAAAAAATTATAAAACTTATGTTGTTTTAGGAGATGGAGAATGTAATGAAGGTTCAGTTTGGGAGTCAATTTTATCAGCAAACCATTTTAAACTCGATAATATGATTATAATTGTTGATAGAAATAATTTTCAACAAACAGGAAAAAACCAGTCAATAATGGATTTAAAAAACTTAAAAAATAAATTTAAAAGTTTTGGATGTGAGACAGCTGAAATCGATGGTCATAATATTAAAGAAATATACGAAACTTTGATTAATATAAAACAAAATAATAAACCCAAGGTAATAGTGGCAAATACCATCAAAGGTAAGGGTTTTAAATTATTTGAAAATAACAACAACTGGCACCATTCAGTGATAACTAAATCAGTTTATAAGGAAATCTTAAAAGAACTATAAATTTTAATGAAAATTGAAAAAAATATAAAGCTTTGGTCAAGTTTGGGTATGAGAGCTACCTTTGGGTTGATAGCTATGGAATTAGCAAAAAAACATTCAAATTTAATGATTACCACCTCTGATGTATCAACTTCTGCTGGACTAGATCGTTATAAGAAAAAATATCCAGATAAATTTATAGATGTAGGTATTGCAGAGCAAAATTTAATTGGTGTATCGGCTGGCTTGTCTAGTGAAGGGTTTAAAGTTATATCAACAACTTTTGCACCCTTTCAAACTATGAGGTGTTGTGAACAAATTAAAGTAAATTTAGGTTATATGAAAAATAAAGTTTGCATGGTTGGATTAGCTAGTGGTTTAGTTTTAGGTAATCTAGGATTTACTCATTGTTGCATTGAGGATGTAGGTACATTAAGGTCTATTCCAAATATAGCAATAGTAACACCCTCGGATCCTTTTGAATTATTTAAAGTGTTAAATGAAGCCTTAGACTATAAAGATTCTGTCTACATAAGGTTAACAGCTGGATCCAACACAAAAATTATAAACGATAAAGACTATAAATTTAAAATTGGAAAAGCTGTAGAAATTTTACCAGGAAAAGATGTGGCTATTATTGGGTGTGGTAATATTTTAGGAAACTGCATAGAGGCAGCATCTATCCTTAGAAAAAAAAATATTCAATGTTCTGTAGTAAATATGCATACTATTAAGCCAATAGATGAAGAAAAAATAAAAGAAATTGCGAAAAAAAATAAATTAATTGTAACAGTAGAAGAGCATAATGTATTGGGTGGTTTGGGAACCTCTGTAGCAGAAGTACTTGCGAGTGAGGTAAGTAATTGCAAATTAGTAAGAATAGGAATTAATGATTTTTATTCTTCTGGAGGAAGTTATGAGTACCTAAAAAAAATTTATGGACTATCTGTAGAAAAAATTATACAGACAGTTCTTTCAAATCTAAAAAAATGAAAAATAAAAATAAATATATCGAAATTTTTATAAAATCTTTTTCAATGGATAAAAAAAAATTTAATGAAAAAATAAAATATAATGATATTCCAGAATGGGACTCAATTGGTCATATGTCGTTAATGTCTGATTTAGAGGAGGGTTTTAATATTTCAATAGATACAGATGATATTATTGATTTTAGTTCTTTTAATAAAGGAATTAAAATTTTAAAAAAGTATAAAATAGTTTAACAAACCTCATCATGAATATTCTTGAGAAAAAAGATGTACATAATTTCAGTGAAAAGATTAAACTATCTGTAATTATACCAATATATAATTCAGAAAGTTATTTAGCAAATTGTATAGATAGTGTCTGTAAACAAGCAAATAAGAATGTAGAGTTAATTTTAATAAATGATGGCTCTAAAGATGAATCAATTAAAATTTGTAAAAAGTATATTAAAAAATTTAATTTTATTAAGTTAATAAATTTAAAAAAAAATAAGGGCGTATCATATGCAAGAAATGTTGGTATTAGATCATCTTTGGGTGAATTTATATGTTTTGTAGATAGTGATGATGCATTACTAGCAGGGTCTATAACTAATTTTTTAAATCATATCAAAACTTATAATGATCATAAATTATTTGTAATAAGAAACTTTGTTCTTAAAAAGGAAACAAAAAGTGCAAGATATAATTTAACAAATTTAACTCCAAATGAAAAAGAAAATTCTATACTAAACTCTACTAATTGTTGGAATTTTATTATTAAAAAAGAATTTCTTAAATCAAATAATATTTATTTTAAAAATCTTAAAGTAACTGAGGATTGGGTTTTTGTTGCAGAAATGCTTTGTATTGTAAAAAAATATAAGATTATTGAAAAACCCGCTTATATGCATCGAATGTATGAGCCTAATACATTAGGAAAAAAAACAGGTTACTTAATTGCCATTTCTCGACTGAAAGTAGTAGCTGAATTTGGAAGAATTATATCTAAAGAAAAAATTTATCTTAATAAAAAAAAAATTCATTTTTTAAAAAGACTTTTAAAAGTTTCAGTAGAGCAAATGTATTCCAATGTAATTTTATGTAATTCTCGTCAAATTAAAGCTATTAGTGAATATTTAAAATATTATCATTTATTAATAATGGAATTATCTAAAATTGGTTTTAAAAAATTTAATAAAATATTTAAAAATAAAAAAAAAATTAAAAGTCAATTAATTGAATATAAATTAAAAAGCTATAAGAAAATAAAAAAAATTCTAGAAAAAAGTTTAGAAAAAAATGTAATTATATTTTGTGCTGGAGGTTATGGAAAAACTTCGTTAAAGATTTTATTAAACTCTGGTGCAAAAATAGACTCTATAGTAGATAATAATCTGATGTATCATGAAAAAAAAATAGATAAATTCACCATTAAAAGTCCATTATATCTAGAAAAAAATATTAACAAATTTTACAACTTTAAAATTTTTATTTGTAATAAAGAAAAATCTATTTTCAGTAAAATTAAATTGCAGTTAAAAAAAATTGGATTTAAAGATAGAAGTATAATCCACTTTAATATGTGATTAGTTTATTATCTAAATTTAAGTTAAATCTTAAGTTTTTTTATACTAATTGACATTTCTTACTTATTATTGTAATTAAACTTATGCTTAAATTCTCTGACTATGTGAACAAAGTGTCACAAAATAATAATAATTTATCAATTATTTATGGAGCTGGAATAGTTGGAAGGATGACATTAGAAGCGCTAAGTCAAAGAAATATAAAAGTAGATTTTTTTTGTGATGCCAGCCCAGAAAAACAGAAGATTAAAGTTAAAGATATAGAGGTTATTTCCCCTGAAAGTTTAGATAGACTAAATAAAGAAACAGACATTTTTGTATCTATTCAATATTTTAATTCAATAATTCCATTTCTTGAAAAAAAAGGATTCAAAAATTTATATAAAGTTACGGACCTGTTATCAGATACTAATTTAGAAAAAAGCTATAAGTCTGAATGGGCTGTTGAATTGGGTTTATCAGAAATACCCTATAACTCTGCTCTGAGAATAGTTGATTACTATAATAAAATGGGAATGAAAAATGATTATCTTAAAGAGGGAAAATTACACGTCAAAGCTATTGATATACAGGTTACTGAAAGATGCTCCCTTAAATGTCAAGATTGCTCTAATTTGATGCAGTATTATGATAGACCTCAAAATAGTCAAGAACAAGTCATGTTTGAGTCAATAGAGAAATTTATGACATGTGTTGATAGTTTAGATGAATTTAGAGTAATAGGTGGTGATCCATTTATGAATAAAGAACTTTATAAGGTTGTTAATAAACTGGCAACTTATGAAAAGAATAAAAAAATAGTAATTTATACGAATGCAAAAATAGTTCCAAAAAAAGAAAATTTAGAGTGCTTAAGAAATGATAAAGTTTTAGTTTATATAACTAATTATGGAAGAGACTCTATAGCACACGATGCACTTGTGGATGTTTTAATAAAAGAAAATATAAATTATTCTACTTTTAAATGCACAACTTGGATAGATTGTGGAAGAATAATGCCAAACTCACAAAAAAGTCAAGAAGCTCTAGAGCATCAGTTTGAAAATTGCTGTGTTAGTGATTTGACTTCACTATTACATGGAAAAATATACAGATGTCCATTCAGTGCAAACGCAAGTAATTTAGAAGCTATTCCAAAAAATGCTACAGACGAGGTCAATTTATTAGATAAAAATCTTAGTATTGCTGAACTAAGAGAGCAAATAAAAACATTATTGTATGAAAAGAAATCTATCACAGCCTGTTCTTTTTGTAACGGAAGAGATTATTCTGTGGCCACTATACCTTCAGCTATCCAAACAAAAAAACCCTTATCTTATACAAAAGTTATAAACAAAACATCACTAGTAAATAGAATAGCAAATAATTAAGCATTTTATTTTTTATTTAATTTAAATATCTCGTGAGCTAACTTAAGATCTTCTGGAGTGTCTATATCAACAGAATCAAGATCTTTTAAAATTATAAATTTTGCATCCATTTTATGAAACATCTTATTTTTTACCCAAGCATCTAATTTAAAACAGTCAATTTGTCCTGAATTATAATAATATTCTTCTAAATCTTGTGTTCTCATAAGCTTTTTTTTTAAATCTAATGGTTCTAATTTTTTTTTATTAAATCTTAAAGCTCTTTGTATAGGGTGTGGAAATTTTTTAACTGTAGTTACGTACTCTGTTTTTTTAAGTATTTGATTACATTTAATAATCAATCTTTTATCTACAAAGACCGATGTTGGATATAAAACAAAAATATTAATTTTTTGTTTTATATCTAAAATAACCTTACTTATAAAATCATCTATTACTGATTTTATAATAGCATGATCGTTTGATAATTTTTTTGATCTAATATAAGGCACAATTGCACCACAACTTATTGCTAATTTTTTAATTAAAGTTGAGTCAGTAGACACATAAATGTCGTCAAATAATTTACTTTTTTTAGCATTTTCAATTACTCTTTCTAGAAGAGGTTTACCAAAAAATTTTTTAATATTTTTATTTTTTATTCTTTTACTGCCACCTCTTGCAGGTATCAGACAAATTGTTTTTGTTTTCATAAACATGTATTGTTAATTTAGTTAATTAGTGAAAAAAGAGGCAATATTCAACAGTTTATAATGAATATTATAAAAATAGGTTAGTAAAAATTTTATTTGTGTTTATATAGATTAAATTTAAAAATGACTTTCAAACAAGATTATCTTCTTAGTAAATTCTCCTATTGGAAAAGCCATAATAGAAATCTAATGGCTGAAAGAGAATTTGATACCATTACTTATTTATTGAGAGTATTTTTCAGCTTTGAGTTAAAAAAAGGTTGTAGTATTTTAGATCTTGGGTCAGGAGATCAATTTTTAAAGGATGAGTTTGAAAAAAGAAAAATTTCATATTCTTCATTAGACATTAAAGATTTAGATTTTGAAAAAGATAAGTTCACTTTTGATGATAATAAATTTGATTTAGTAATTAGTCTTGCAGTTCTTGAGCATTTAAAAGATCCAAACATTTTTTTAAATGAAAGTCGTAGAGTATTAAAAAATGAATCTTATTTATTTTTATCAACTCCAAATTGGAAATATAGTAAAAATATATTTTATGATGATGTAACACATGTTAAACCTTATTCCCCTGAATCTTTAAATGAAATCTTGTCTATAAAAAATTTTAAAAATATAAAAATTATGCCAAATCTAAGGTGTAAATCAAGATGGTGGTACGAAGGGAGTTTTAAATTTTTTAAAGCATGTTATTTGCTTCCGTTTACTAATAATGTGAAGTTTATTCCTAAATTTTTAAAAGGTAAATCGAGAGGAATGTTTGTTATAGCAAAAAAGGATAAATAAGTTATTTAAAACACTTTGTAGTAAATAATATGTAGATGATTAAAGTTAAAAATTTTTAAATTGACTTTTATAAATATTGAATTAAAAAAAATATTATGAACAACTTAACAGAGCAAGAAGCCTTTTGGAAAAGTACTTTTACGAAAGACTACATAAAAAGAAATAAAAACTATAATAGAATAGCCACAATTGGTAAGGATCTGCTTGAAAATAAGATAAATATAACAAGTGCAATTGAATTAGGAGCCAATATAGGACTGAACTTGGATGCACTAAAAAAAATTTACACTAATTGTGAAACATTTGGAGTAGAGATTAATAAATATGCATTTAAAATTCTAAAAAAAAAACATAATGCAGTAAATAAAAGTATTTTAAATTTTCAAACTAAAAAAACTTTTGATTTAGTTATGATCAGTGGTGTTCTAATTCATCAAGATCCTTCTAAATTAAATGAGATTTACCGTTTGCTAAATAAATTATCAAAAAAATATATATATATGAATGAATATTTCAATCCTTCACCTGTTACACTAGACTATCATGGAGAAAAAAATAAACTTTTTAAACGAGACTTTGCTAAGGAATTGTGGAATAAATTTCCTAAGTTGGAGCTTGTTAATTATGGCTTTCACTGGAAAGAGGATCCTTTTCAAAAAGGAAATTATGATAATGCAAATTGGTTTATTTTTAAAAAAAAATAAAATTTAATTTTTAAATTAAAGGTCTAATATATTAAAAATGTTTAAAAATACTACAATACTCGTAACAGGTGGTACAGGATCTTTTGGAAAGAAATTTATTTCTAATATTTTAGAAAACTTTAATCCTAAAAAAATAATTATATTTAGTAGAGATGAATTAAAGCAGTCCGAAATGCAAAATGATAAATTATACATCAAGCATAAAAAAAAAATAAGATTTTTTATTGGTGATATTCGAGACTATGAGCGCTTAAATATGTCTTTTGAAAATGTAGATATAGTAGTGCATGCTGCTGCTTTAAAGCAAGTAGAAGCAGCAGAATACAACCCATTTGAATTTATAAAAACTAATATATTGGGTGCACAAAATGTTATAAGAGCGGCACATGCTAATAATGTAAAAAAAATTATTGCTTTAAGCACAGATAAAGCAAGCTCTCCAATTAATCTTTATGGCGCTACAAAGTTATGTTCAGACAAATTATTTATCGCAGCAAATAATGTTGGAGGAAAAAAAATTTCTAAATTTTCAGTAGTAAGATATGGTAATGTTTTGGGTAGCAGAGGATCTGTTATTCCCTTTTTTTTAAATTATCCTTTAGAAAAACCATTACCAATTACTGATTTAAATATGACGAGATTTAGCATTACCTTGCATCAAAGTGTGAACTTTGTAATTGAAAGATTAGGAAGTATGTTGGGTGGTGAACTTTATATCCCAAAAATTCCATCTTACAGAACAAGAGATATAGCAAAAGCTATGAGGCCAAAAGATAAAATTAAAGTTGTAGGTATTAGGCCTGGTGAAAAAATACATGAAGAAATGATTTCTTTAGAAGAGGCATTTTATGCGTATGAATTAAAAAGCTTTTATGTTGTTTTACCTAAAATATTATATTTAAAAAAAAATTATTTACCGTACATGAAAAAAAAATATGGCTTAATAAAAAAATGTAGTGAAAATTTTAGTTATAATAGCAAAGATAATAAAACTTTTTTATCTGTTTATGAAATTAGAAAATTATTAAAAAATAATAAAAAAGATATCATAATTAATTAAAGCTTTACTAATATAATTTAAAATAATGAAATATATTCCATATGGAAGACAATCTATAAATACAAGTGACATTCATGCTGTTTCCAACAGTATTAAAAGTGACCTGATAACCACAGGATCACAAGTGCAGCAGTTCGAAAAAAATTTAAAAAAATATTTGAACACAAAATATGTAACAGTTTGTTCTAGTGGCACAGCTGCTTTGCACTTAGCCATTCTTTCAATTAATATAAATTCAGGAGATATATTCATTATTCCATCAATTAATTTTGTATCAATCTGTAATATCTTGACCCTTCACAATGCAAATGTATATCTTGCTGATGTAGACCCTTTAACAGGTCAAATGACACCAAAAAATTTAATAGATTGTATTAAAAAAAATAAACTAAAAAAAATAAAAGGTTTTGTTACTATGTACTTGGGTGGCTCTCCCAACAATAACATTGAATTTTATAAAATAAAAAAGAAACTTAAGTGTCTAATGATAGAGGATGCATGCCACGCTTTAGGAGCAGAATATATTTATAAAAAAAAAG
>Ga0115000_10001822_pt1 | contig 18684 bp, 8 predicted proteins | sample ArcticOcean_MG_C_6_FD_89690 | JGI IMG/M metagenome (GOLD analysis project Ga0115000, IMG submission 89690) | Marine microbial communities from western Arctic Ocean - ArcticOcean_MG_CB8_128 | ecosystem: Environmental > Aquatic > Marine > Oceanic | place: Arctic Ocean: Canada Basin | collected...
ATGTACGTTCCTTATGCTTCATCATCAATCGCAGCAGATAAACCGAAGACCAGTCTATATCTTCTAATGCCCGGTGACGAAATCATATTAGGATTCCAGCCTTCCTTACACGGATCGAATAGAGGAATTAACACAATACCCACAAACGTCAATGTTAATCCGTATGGACCATGGCGGGATGGGATTGTTGACAGACAAGGAATTCCAACAGGGTCAGCATACAGTCCTGAATGGAACTATGCAACCCATGAACAGCGTCCTGAACTAGTCGATTCGCGTGGTCAGGGCGGGTGGCATTTACGTAGAGGCCCTAACACTGTTCTTACCGAAGATGGCGTCGAAAAGGCCATCAACAATGCAAATATGGAGAGCTTGTACGAGCCACGGAGCTCATTTACGCTTAAGGCAAATCGTCATGCCAAGCTTGTTCTTTATGGTACAAGACTTAGAAATGATAAGCATACAGAGCCACCCACAACCCAAGAAATTAGATCGAATGCTGTACATGAAGCAATCATAGGTGCCCCAGTAGTCGATCAATACCAAATTGAGCCTACTCATGCGTATACTGGAAGCTATATAGCTCATCATATTACTGGTTCGATATTAAACCATCAAAAGAATAGGTTTGCATTAGGGCTTCCCGGTCCTGATAAGGGCTTGAATCCTGTTACAGCATGGGCCGCGGGTAGCCGATTGTTAATACCATACGTTGGATCTATCTATGATCCTAGTTCTCCTAGTTTTTACCCGCTTGGTGGGCCATATTCTATAAAGGGTGAGTACATAAGAAGAGTCTTAAGACCTAATGCTCGCGAAACCTCTGCTTGGCAAGGATTGCAGACCGCCTTTGCACAGCCGCAATACTGGCCAAAGGCACCATCAACTTCATTTAGCATGGGAATTTCCGGATCGATTCAACGATTCGTTCGGCTTGCAGATGATAGTGAATTTTATTATGATTCATTTGTACCCAATGCTGCTGCAATGTTTGATATAGATTTGCTTGCATCAGGCGGAGTTGGGATACAGATCGGAGCTCCAGAGTCGACGAGTGGAGGAGGCCCGTTCATCGACACCACTGGCTTTTGGGGTGATCGCCGCGTTGTGTTTAATTTGGGAACCACATCGTGGATTGATAATTGGTCAACACCCTGGTTGGCTCCGTCCTCGCGAGGACTTAAGGAGAGACCATTTTGGCCTAATCCTTATGCTATCCCGTCATTTCCTTTTGAAGAAAGATATAGCACGCTTAAAAGACAAATAGCCATCACCCCCGACCTTGGCACAACAGGTTCACAAGGGAGGATTTTTGTACCAAACGTGTACGGTAATCAATACCCAAGACAAGTGACTGGCCTCGTGTCGAATGGTACAGCTGCTGACGGTACATTCCCCACTGGATCTATGGCTGTTGTAACATCTATCCGCGTCGCTTCTCCAGTTGATGATAGACAGTTTGAAGTCCAAAGCCTTTCAAAGCCCTACAGCGCTGCCAATGCCGGCAGAGAGATTGCAAACGCACCACCAGTCGCTTCGGTGAATATGGTAAATGTGGCCTGTTTTGGATGGTGGAAAACAGAACATGGTGATAGACCCCTTCCCACACTGGGAGTAGGTTTTCCAAACAACGCAGGTGCTGTCGCCATCCCCCAGCCGTATGGCAAAAAAGTCCGCGCCCAAATCGATCATCCATCAGGATGGAAGTACGGTCTTTACAACTTTAGAAAGCAAGCTTCTTCTGCAGTGTTTAGACATGACAGATATGGACAGTTTCGGGACATGCTGGAGCAAAGACAGTACACTAAATTTTATGACGTTGGAGATGAGTGGAATCCTGCAGGTGTACAAGAGTCAGCTGTTTCATGTATATTTGTGGATGGCTCCGGTATGCCCACGAGCGACCCACTACAGACTTCATGTCTAAATGTTAGCCAGCAAATGACATCTTCGGTCCCTTATAAGGAGGGTGAAACTACTCGAACGTTCCTATTTAGTAGACAGTTAGTAACTATTAGTCCTCTTGTACAATCATTTACGGCTTCGCCGTTTCTCAGCTTATTAAGTTGATACAAGAGGGTGGCGAGAGATGAATGGCAGACAAGAACAGAACAGACATAAGAAAAACTGATTTTCTTGTAATACGCTCACAGCAAAATGACGATATTGTTAAGATTGTCACGCCCCAGTATTTTCAGGTTGGTTTACCTGGCGAGACCTCAGCTGACACTGACTTTGATAAGTCACTTATCATTTATGGAAATGTTAACGCTTCTTCATTCATAGCTAGTAATACGTATGTTACAGCAAGCCAAGCCCTTGGCGCGCCTTTAGTAAATACGCAGCTTGTGAAGTCGATTGCGTTAACCGGTTCTTTAACGAAGCTCTCCGATGGTTCATCGTACTTAAAAGAGGGATCGAATATTACAATCGCCACAGGTTCAGACGGTCAAATTACCATCGGAGCTTCAGGATTTTCAAACAATCCATTGACTATCGGCGATGGCTTAGCGTTAAGCCAAGGTACAACATACGACGGGTCTGCTGCAAAAACTATATCTTCACTAGCATATACTAATTACGGATTATCAGTCACTGCACCGTCCATAGCTGCTGGCGGCGGTGGTATAAGAATTGATTTTGGTAACTTGACTACCGCAACCGTCGCGACATCTGACCGAATTCTGTTTGGCGATGCCAGCCTATCTGGGGCACCGTATAATTACGCACCTCGATATACTACCGTTGCCGATATTTTAGCTCTTGGAGGAGGTGGCTCACATAGCGCGCTAACGATCGGTCAGGCTTTACAGCTAGGATCTGGTCAAACCACGTGGGACGGGTCCACAACAGACACGATACTTGTTGCAACTGGTTCCGGCGGCGGCCTAGAAGTTTCAGGCGACGCGCTAAAAGTTAAATTAGACGCCGCTAGCTTGCAATTAAGTACAGCGGGAATTGCTGTTAACTTAGACGGATCGACTTTAAGCATCGGAGGCTCCGGCGTCAGCGTTGCAAAAGTTCCAAATGCGTTATCTCAAGGATCAGGAATATCATCCTTTACTTACGATGGTTCTGCAACAGCAATAATTTCTATAGACACCCTGACGGTCCCGCGACTGGCTTCCAATAATGCGTTTTCAGGACAAAATACTTTCTCTGCTGTCAATACTTTCTCTGCTGCAAACTCGTTTACAAATAATAACACGTTCACAGGTACAAACACGTTTGGAACAATTTTAGCAACGCATAACGAGGTTTCCAGTGGTGTACCGTATCTTGTAGCTGGAAGTAATACCACTGTTTCTTATAACACGCCACAGACAGGACAAATTACGATTGCGGCATCTTTGGGTTCTGGAAGTCCGCTTACTCAAGGTACCGGTATCGCTACCTTTACATACACTGGAGCATCAACAGCAACAGTAGCGATGGATGCTACAAACCTATCTACTTCTGGAGGTAGAAATTCCTACGCATTTTTGTCAAACGGCGGCACAACAGTAACAAAACAGCTTGTAAGTACATTGATCGATGAAGTAGATCGTACTGCAATAATGAGTGAAGGTGCAGGAATTGATATAACCTTCAACGGTAATAGCAACCCAGCAGTAATCGCGACAAAGCTCGACGGTTCGACTATCTCTACTAACGGGTCCGGAAATATAACAGTTAATAAGGTCCCGAACGCTCTCTCACAAGGAACAGGGATTAAAACATTTTCCTTCGACGGCTCAAGCGCCAAGACTGTGGTTGTAGATAACAGCGTCGTCGCGTGCCTAACCGGTTCTCAATTCAGTGGTGATGTTGGAATAACTGGGTCTCTAGAAGTTGAAAAGAACACAATTCTTAGAGGCTTAACTCTGCTTCAAGGTAAGACTAGAGCGCTTCACTTTACTGGTTCACTACAAACGCTTCTCGATGGTACTTCATATCTTAGGGAAGGAAAGCAAATAAGCATAGTCACGCAATCTAACGGTGGCATTCTTATATCATTCGTTCCAGACCCTGGAGGCGAATCCGGCGGAGGAAATAGTGATAAACGAGCAGAATATCTTGTTCTTACGCCTACTGGGTCATTGACTTCTGAAAGAGTGATGACAACCGGTCTCGGCCTCACCTCAACAGACGGAGGCGCTGGTGGAAATTACACGCTAAAAGTGTTGGACTCGATCGTGGCAACCTTAACAGGCTCAGTTTTCAGCGGCGCAGTAACATCTCCAGCATTCACTGGATCACTCCAGATGCTCAGTGATGGTACAACAAGATATCTTATAGGTACAGGTACTATCAATATTTCAACAGCATCAAACGGTCAAGTTATCGTAAGCGGTAGTCAGGGTAAGATCTACTCTGCTGGTACAGGTCTAAAGCTAGCCAGTGATATATTTTCTATTGATAACTCTATTGTCGCAACTCTTACTGGTTCTCAATTTAGCGGAAACATAGGCATTACCGGTTCGCTTTCTGTAGAGGGTGACGCTACGTTTAAGACAGGGCTAACAGGATCCCTCCAGACACTTAGCGACGGCGCTACTCCATACATCATAGGTACTGGAAGTATTAGTGTCACCACATCGTCCTTGGGTCAACTAGTCATATCTTCTTCCAACTCTGCCGGCAGCGACGCATCTGTAAGCGTTTCACAAATAGGCGGGTCAGAAATAGCATCAGTTTCTAAATTGGTTTTTAGTGCTAGTATTGTAACTGATGATGGGGGAAACCAGGTAACGATTAAGCCTGTTATTGGATCTGCTGAAGACGGAACATACACTGACGGCTTATTCACTGACCTCACATATTCAACTCCGGTAGGTACAGCTGTGGATAGATTTAACGAAGTTTTGAAAGGTCTTGCTCCTTCAGCAGCACCCTCACTTGATGATATGGATTGTGATGACTCAGGAACAAACGCAAAATTATCTTTTGGTTCTGCGCAGTCGATATCAGGTTATACAAACGCTCAACCATCCACGCTCACTCCGACAGACAATCTTTCCGACATAAATATAAATGGTGCGTACAGCTCAGCGATAGTAAGCAATGACGTAAGAGTTGCATGCTTTGCAGGGGCCACAGTTATAGACGGCACGCTAAATGAAGACATCGCTGCCGATGGTTCGAACTACGCCGCGAATTCTTTCGGGAATGCAGACCAAGGTACTTTAAAGCTGTTTGTTAATAATAACTCCACAGCAATTCATACTACAAACTTAAGCTCATTTGGATCTGGTAATTCATTAAACGGTGATAGCTCTGGGTTTAACTTAACTGTCAAAACTGCGGGCCACTTTACTGACGGCTCTAATTTCGAAACGTTTCAACACCGACAGGGTACGTATACAATAGCAGCTGCCAGTCAAAGAAGCGGGTGGAATTACGCAAGAGTTGTGCATACTATTGGCGCATCTGACACAACATGTAATTACGTAGAATGGGTGAATGATCCAGAGTCCACAGCGCTGTCATCAGATAATTCTGCGATGGACACTCTTTCCATGACTGGAACAAAGAATCTGTCTGGTGTAAAATATAACACTGCGGGATCAGCGCAGTATCGAATTCGAGTGCTAAACGCATATCGTAATGTTTATTCTACTTCAAACATTACGTTTAACGGAACTAACGCATCTGTTTCATCTCAATCATTCCCCGCAATAGATTATGGTGCCGGCGAAAATGAAGCTAAAACCCTACATATGACTGGGTCTGCTACTATCACTGCCGACCCTATATTAAATGGATCGATAACGGTCAGTATTAATGTACCCCATCCGCTTAAGACAAATCTTTCAAGTGCAGGTTCACAATCGATAAGTGGTATACTACTTTATGATTTATCTAATACCTCAACTACAACTTCTGAATCATTCAGAGCAGAGAATTATAGAATAAAGTCTGGAAGTTATGCAGTTCAAGCTAATGTAACAGCTGGTTCAAACACATGGGATTCTACAACAAGTCTTACGACAGTGGATGGTATGCTATTCTATAATAGCAGGTTATATTCTCCTAATCAAGGCGGCGCAAGCGGGGACTTTAGAAATACTTCTGATGGTGGATCGATTGCAAACGGTCCATCTAGCAATGTAAATTATTCTGCAATTAGTTCAGGACTAAGGACGTTTTACAGATATTTTCAAAACACCTCTGGAGGCTCAAAGTCCAATTGGTCTTTAACAATCGCGGGCTCTGGGACGATTGTATCACAAGGAACAGCGCTAAACAGCTCTCGTATTCATGTTTTAGCCAAACTACCTACAACTCCATCTACCTTCGCAACAGGCTGGATGGATCTAGCAGTTGCCTTTGCAACAGGTCAAGTTGGTGACGCAGCGGGTTGTCTTGACGGTTCACTTGACTCATCTCTTAGCGCCACAAATTCAGGCACTTTTGGTACTCAGTCTGTAGGAGCCAACGAATACGTAGTAATTAAGATAGAGGCAGATGCTGCATGGACAGGATATATTTCTTCAATGAGCATTTCGTGGAGTTAATCAATGGCATATGATGCAAAAACTGAAAGATTAATTGCATTAAAAAAGCTTGCTGGAAAAGCGCAAACTTCTAATGATAAAGGTCTTGCAAACGAAGGACTACCATCAGGGATAACTTCTACTTCTGAAACCATCTTTGGTGAAACAATCACAACAGCACCTTCTTCTACTTCGTTGTATACAATAACTGGAAAAGTAGAATATGTAAGATTTTCGTCTACATTCATTGCTGGTACTGACACTACAGATGGTCGCCATGGGTTTGAGTTAAAGCTACCCGCTGATTATGAAACGAATTCATCTAATTCAAAAAAGGGTACTTATCCTTTTATCAATAGCCAAACGATTAATATCACGTCTGGCGCTCTCCAGCTAATACCCCCATCTTTCGCTACTGCTTATGAAGCAAAACCTTATTACGGTGGTTCCGCAACCAAGGACTCTGGTACACAAATACCTCTTCTTGATGCTAGGGATTGGTACCTAGATTATTTCAATGGAGTATTCTTTCAGCAAGACCCAACAGGTACAGGGGATCAGTCAGATAATCCTGATTATGTTGAGGGGTATCTATATATTGGAAAGATGCTTGACACAGTTGTTAGCACAGCTTCATCAGGTAACGGTGATAAGAGTCCTCAATATCTTGTGCTTGCTGCAACAGGATCGTTACCTAATGAACGTGTGTTTACAGCTGGAACAGGAATAAAATCTACTGATTCGGGCGCCGGCGCCGCCTACACAGTCGCAGTGAAAGATTCTGTTGTTGCAACTTTAACCGGCTCAATATTTTCAGGGATAGTTTCTGCTCCTGCATTGACTGGTTCATTAACGAAGTTGCAGGATGGTACTGCTTATCTAAGAGCTGGGTCAAATATAACAATCACCTCGGGTTCCGGTGGGTTTATCACTATCGCTTCCACAGGTACCCCTGGCTCTGGTGATAGTGACAAGCGCGCAGCGTATCTAGTACTCTCAGCAACCGGATCATTAGAAAATGAGCGAGTGTTTACAGAAGGCACCGGTATAAAGACAACCGACTCCGGCGCTGGTGGAGCATATACTATTACAATAAGGGATTCTATTGTTGCGACCTTGACAGGTTCTCAGTTTTCAGGGAATATTGGAGTAACAGGATCATTAGGTGTTGAGTCAGGTGCGGTTTTTCGAAGTGGTTTATCTGGTTCACTCCAATTATTATCTGATGGAACGTCATATCTCAGAGCTGGATCAAACGTTACAATCACTTCTGGCTCTGCAGGGTCTGTTACTATAGCAAGTACAGGCGGCGGCGAATCTAGATCAAAGCAAAGTTATTTTCTAAGTTCAGACTTTATTCCGGGTGCCCCTATCGCTGTTGGCTCTTCCGACTTTTCAGCAGCTTCTTATAATCCACAAAAAATCGATGTATATCTAAACGGCCAACTAGTCCACTCAGGTTCAGTATCAGAGGTAACCGCAGGTTCAAGAGACTATTACATAAGCTCCGCAACATCACTTAAATTCTCTTTTAGGGTTGTAATTCATGATGTTTTAGACGTCATTGTTTTCACCGCCAGTTAAGTTTTTTTCTGGAACGCTTGCATAGTTACATACAATCAACTTAAGCGTGGGTTTTCATGAAAGACAATCAAAATGATCTATATGAGACATCAGATCTCGGCATTGCAGCATATTTCATTGTTAAAGGCCAGCAACTAATTTCTGCAGAGAAAAGACCTGGAAGATATTCTTTTACTTTCTTAGGAAAGGATGAGTGCCAAAAATTGGCTGTAGGTTATGTTAACACTGAATTTTCTCATTTCGATGCCGCATTAAAAAATCTTAAAAGCCTGATTAAATAAGACTCTACTTCATACTTAAGTGTGTTAGTCGTTAGTTCCATTTGTTTGTTTGTTTGTTATGTTACGTTTCTTAGTTTAAACACTAATAAAACAAGGAAAATTTATTATGGGTGCTCACACACAAATTAGACTGGTACAAGTCACGGGTTCAGTTGTACAACTGAAGCCTGCTGCCATTGCAACAGGACCAGTCGTCGCCGCATTTGGCGCAAACGATCTTTCGGGATCATTACAATATTTCGCACAAGCGGTCTCTAACATTCACGGTAATGTTGAATTCGGTGCTCAGGTACCGGGTACTATCGAGTTCGCCGACGCAAATAACATTTTGCTCTCTCAGCAACTTGGTAGTGCTGCTTCCAGCATTACACTTAACACAAAAGTTGATTCTGATGTTGATGCTTTGCAACTCAAGCTTGACAACGCTTCCGGCGCTACTGTCGCTGGTGTTATTAATCTTACCAACACTGGTGGTACCGCAGCCGGTGCTATCAAAATCAACGCCACAGCCGGTGGTCTTGATCTTGATGCTGGTACAACTGTAGATATTCTTGCTGGTTCAACATTATCCGCTAAAGGAGCAACTGGTGCATCTTTAGGTGATGACACTGGTACGTTTGAGTTCGATGGTTCTGGTAACGTAACTGAAACTGGTATGGCTACATTCGTCATTACTCCTGGTGGTGTCACAACCCTCGGTGGTTCCGGACTCGTTACACTAGACTCTGTTGGTGCAGCAAATGACATCGCTATCGGTGTCGAAGGTGTTGCTAAAGATATCGTTATCGGTAATGCTGCTTCTAACCTCGTTGACATTAATGCTATTTCTGTTGATGTTGACGCCGCTGGAGCCCTTACGCTTAACGGAGCAACCGGCGCTACTTTCGGTGATGATACTGAAGCTCTTGCATTCGATGGTTCTGGTAATGTCGACTTTGATGCTGTTGCATTGGACATCGATGCTTCTGGTGGAGTGAATATCGCAGCTTCTGCAGCCGGAATTATCGTCAATGCTGCTGCTGGTGGTATGCAACTATTAGCTGTAGGTGATTCTGCTTTATTCAAAGTTACTTCTGACGCTGCTGGTGAAGATTTAGTTATTCAGCAACTTGGTGATAATGATTCAGGTGTTCTTGTCACAGCTGCTGGTACAGGTGCGGATGCTATTAAGCTCGCCGCTTCTGCTGGTGGTATTGATGTAGACGTTGCTCTCGGTTTTGACCTTGATGCTGCTGGTGATGTTTCTCTTGATTCATCTGCTGGTAATGTCGCCGCCATCGCAACTGGTGCTAACAAGAAAGTTGAGCTCAAGGCATCTAGCGCAACGAATGGTCAGGTAGTATTAATCGCTTCTGGTACAAATGCACTTGCTATTCACCTGCTAAGTGCTGGTGGTATTCAAGCCGAAGTTCCGGAAGGCAAAACAGTTTCTCTTGGTAAAGCAGGCAGCGCTGAGATTATGGTATCTCCGAGTAGCGTGGCAGCTGAAGAGAAGGTTCTAGTTGAGAACACTACTGGTGATTCTGATATTGCTATCCTTCTTAAATCATTAAGCGGTGGTACTACAATTCAGGCTAGCGAGATTATTCTTTCTGGTTCTTCTGCCAATGCTGTTTCCATTGCAGCTCCTGGAATGTCTTCAGGTCACGCAGCAAACCAAATGGGTTTTGCTGATTATGCTGAGTATGCTACACTTCGTTCCAAGACTGGAATGTCTGCAGCTACAACTGTTATTGGTGCTATTAACGTTCTTGCTGGTCAAGTATCAGGCGCAACCGCTACAGTCTTTACAGGCTCTATCGCTGCGACCATCGCTGCTGGTGCAAATGTTACTGTGAAGAAGCAGGCTGGTGATAACGCAACGTTGGCAACAACCTGTGGGATCGAGAAAGCGCAAGTATATGTAAATGGTCAGTTGCTTGTTTCATCTTCTATCGGAAAAATAAACGATTATAAGATCTCGGCTGCTGACACATTGCAGTTCCAATTTCCGCTCGCTTCTGGTGACTTGGTCATGGTTATTGACCGTTCGTAATCTTTTAGGCTACTAACCTATCCCCTGAGGGCCGTCAAATTGACGGCCCTCTTTTTTTATAAGCTGAAAAAGATTAGTATAATATTGATGTCTGAACAAGCTAAAAGGAGTGAAGTATGCAAGATGAAGAATTTAGTTCTATACTAGACGAAAAAATTGCTAATTTAATAGAAGAAAAAAAGAAGATAACCAATAATCTGCTTGATGGTAATTGGCATGCTAACGAAGCCAATAAAAGCATAATGAGAGCATTAAACACATTAGAGCAAATGTCTAAAAATGAAGAAATAGACATCGCACAAGAGCTACTTTCTCTACTAGAGCAAATTCCAACGCTGATAAAAAGCGTTTGGACGACTGCCGTATCATCGACCAAAGCTTATGATGAGGAAATCAATCGCTGGAAAGAAATGGGATCGTATTATTCTCAATTCATGGAAAATAAGAAAAAAGAAGAAGAGCTTAAGAAAAAAGAAGAAGAGCTTAAGAAAAAAGAAGAAATTAATGATCTAGAAATTCGTGATGCAATTGTGTCTGGTGACATATCAGAGCCCACAAGGATGAATGCGATAAGAAGGCAACCCGGTATGAAACCTCAGATAAGTCTATCTAGATTTAGAAAATTGGCAGAACAAACCAATAATGAGGAAACAACCGACGTAGATGATTCAAGAGGGTAATACTTATACCAATGGCTGGCATATTAGATAAAAAGACACGCTTTATGGACACGTTCTTGACCTCGATGGGTCGAGAGCAGATGGCGAAAGGTGAACTTAAATTTGCATTTGCAATATTTTCTGATTACAATACATTTTACGAGTCTTCACGTGAAGACCCTAATGTCGCTGAAGACGCAATTAATAGGGTATTTTTTGAGGCTGCGAACAGACCTCAAGATTTAGTGATACCAGAGTTTGACGACGACGGCGGAATTATTTTTCCTGCTGGTGATTTTGATCTGGTAAATGGTCAACTAAAGATTGTTACCGGTTCTTCTAATGCAAGTTTAACAGGTGCTGCCCTTGTAACGTCTGCATCTGCCGCCATAAGTGACTGTATAGAATCATTCGCGGCAATGCAACCGTTAAGAAGCGAGGAAGCGCTCACAAACTCAACAGGGTTTAGATTAAGTCAGAATGTAGGTGAATTTTTAGTTACTAATGATCTACCTATTTCTCCTGGTGCCCCAAAGCAGATAAGTCTTTCTAATATTGAGAGCTTATGGCAAGATAAGCGCCTAACGCATGTCCCAAATTATCAGTTTAAGCCACCAGTTAATAAAATATCTAAAAAGCAATTAAGGACTTACCCAAAGCTCCAACAACCAACACCGATGACATTTAACGATCTTGCAAATGAGCTGGGATCTAATGACCCAAGCGGTGAAACTGGTGTCGGCCCTCCGATCAGTATAACATTCCCAGCTACTAGCAATGATAATAATCTTGTATGTCAAGTGTGGGAAGTTTGCAGTGGCAGTATAAATAAATTACGTATGATTGACTTTGGTGAATTTGAAGATGGTGATCCATACAGCCCAGGTAAGCATGTGTTCTTTGTAGGAAAGCTATTTACTGATGACGGCGACGAGTCAACTTTCTTGAATCTATTTACAGTGGTTTTTGACTAATGATCTTTAATCTTCCAACGTTAAAAGATACCATGACATTTCCGTCTTTTCCTGCGCGTCTAGTCTCAGTGACTGGTGTTAATGGTCAGCGAAGATTTTTATACGAAATAACAATGGACGTTGATATTGAAAAATGTCTTTATAACGATGGATTAACGATCGATATTGACATTTTACCTAAGAAGTCTAGTCCTATTTTAGACAGGAGGCCATCTTCAGTTGGAAGCGCTAGATCTTTTACACGTCGAACAAAGACACTGGAACGAGATCTGCGTAAAGAGAAGAATGAAAGAAGAAAACTAATAATCAAGCATTCGAAGGTTGACCTTACAAAATACATCAGCAATTCTTCTGCGAAATTAATAAGCAATAAAAAGTCACAAAGAAATCAGAGGTTAAGTGCTGGAAGAAAAGGGCAGTCTTCTTCTTCTTCCGGTGTATCATCTGGAAAAAGTAACTCAGTGGCTGCAAACCCTCTTTCCAACTCACAAATAATTCTTGGTATGTCACCACTAAATTCAAGTTTAGCATCTCAACCTGTAGCAACGTCTATATCACAAAGGTCAACAATCCCTCTTGGAAGTATGTCAAGGTCACTTCTTTCTACAAAGAGAGATCCGGGACAAATATCTAAAATACCCGTAAAAAGTTTGCCTACTGCCATTGCAGAAAAAGCTCAGAGCTTTCGCTTCACGCCCACGTTAAAGAATGCACTATCACCAATGTATCGTATTTTTACAAGAAATACAACCATAAAATTTAGACTTATAATCCGTGAAGATCGACTTAAGTCTCTTACGACATATTATATACGCGCTCGTCTTAAGAATAATAAGAAAGTTAAATTAGAAGAAACAGGTACAGTAATCCAGCACTCTAAGTTGCTTAATGATTATATCACACCTCTAAAAGAACCGGTTCTTGAAGCTTCTATAATAAAGGCTGGTATAATATCAATAGGCGTTAAGCAGGTAGATGACAAGGCTAAATCAATAAGGGTTTTTCGTAGAACAGTCCCCGCTGAGGATGGAGGCTCTGATAATGGATCCCCATGGGCTGAAATTATAGAGACGCCACTTCTTTCAACAGACGATGAACTACGTTTTAAGGATAAGTTTGCTACAAGCAGAACAGTAGTTTATCGTGCTCTTGCATTAGGCGAAAATATGAGATCAGCTGAAGATTTCGCTTCTGCAATTTTACTTCCGATTAAGGAGTTAAAATTAAGTCAAACAACGGCTTTAAACGCCGTCTCCGCGGTATCCGAAAATGGTAGGGCAGTAAAAATAACGGTCTCTGATATCCCCACCGATGCAATATGTACCATGGTTAAAAGATACGATCTAACAACAACTTCGTATGCAGACTTTCAGTCTGGTAAAAATTCTGGTTTTACGTATGTTGGTTCAACACCTGAGGATGAATTACAATATGTTGCAGGTGATGCCGACGCTAGTACAAATTTCATAGATAAAACTGTGAAATTAGGCAGAGAGTATCGCTACGTTCCTGTTGCTGTAATGAAGAGAGGTAAAGAGGTTACTGGAACAGATGTCATTGTAGAAATTTCCAATTCATTAGACGATGATGAAAAGATATCTCTGGCAACTCCACAACCAGTTGTTATTGTAAAGGATCGTGTTCCTTCTGTGTCGTTTAATTTAGAGGCGAGCTTTACAGACTTTGGCTTTGATGAAGTCCGGTCTGCTCTAACTGCAGGAAGGCAGGACACCCTTTTCAATCAAGACCTTTTTAACGAGCGGAGTAATTTTTCTGAATTGATTAATTTCCTGGTAGAAAGAGAAAACTTTGTAACTGGTGAGATAGAATCATTTGGTGTAAATGATGCAGGTGGATTTGAAGATAATGGCGATACGCAGAAAGAAAACAATGTATCAAGTCTACAAACTGGTATTAGGTATGGGTATAAAATCACCGCGCTTCTAAGATCTCCAGAATCTTTATTTCCAAAGCTTGTCTCCAAGTTACAAGACCCATCGACTCTTCTTAAATACGAAAAAGCTGTAGGGAAATTTCGTAATCCATTGACAATGCGTAAAGCAACTCTACAGTCTACAGCCAGACAATTTGATATGTCTTCACCAAGTAAAATTGAGCCAGTAGACCCATTCCTGGCTGGAAGAACCAACGTACAAAAAAGAATTGAAATTAACATTCCAGTACCAAGAAGACCCGGTTTCGCTGTTGAAAGTGAAAACAGAGGTGAAAACAGACTAATAAAATGGACATATTATGGTGAGCTAAGTAAGGTCGATCATTTCCAGATTTTTGCATGCCGCGATGGCGGAAGAAAATTATTGGGCACAGTCCATGCGGACCCCGCATCTGTGAATTTTATGTTTAGACACTTTACAGAAGGTTATTCAGTATCATACTTTTACGAAGTCCATGCAATTCAGTTGAATTATAAAATAAAAGAAAGGTACAAATCAGCTATCGTTAAACCTGCACAGTTCGATAAAAAAATAAAAAGAGGGTCTAGATCTTCTAAGAAGGTAGTGAGACTATAAGATGCCAGATTTTATCTCAGACATGAAGTTAGCTTCATTGGTTAACATAGAAAAAGAAGAAGTCATATCCCTAGTTGAATTACTTTTGGGCGAGCAAGCCGAAGTATATAACAGGGAGAAAGAACGTGCCAAGAATACGAGCACTCCTGGTGTCAAGGTTAAAAGCCGCCGTGAGCGTAGAAAATCTGGTCGCTCTGCAAAAACGAAGAACAAGCAGAAATCGAAGTCAGGTTCCTCAGTTCAAAAAATGGAGCAACTAAGGGTAGCCAAGCAACGCCAGGAAAAAAGAAAGCAGGCTTTATTAAAATACCAGACACAAGAAGGTCAAAAAAAGATTGTACCTACATCTGGTCAAGCCGGGGACTCACCTGCTTCAAAAAGAGCAGATAAGAAAAAGGCAGAACAGGCTTCTAACTCTATAGAAATCAATCCTGCATTACGACCTACTATCCTTGGCTTAATAGATTTTAAGCCAGTATTCGATTCAGAAAAAAATGTCACGTCAGCCGGAAATGCCATTAAGGCAAAAAGGGCTTCTCGAGCTTTACATGTAGAGAACCTGCTCGATATTGATACTTCTAAAGAGTTAATCGGCGAATTAGATTGGTTGAATGCGCACATATCAAACCTAACACAACAGCAAACTTTTCTAGATTCTTTATCTATTACAAATATAGAGATGTATGAAGACGCATTATCTGCGTTTGAGCTAGATCATGCATCAGTTGGCTCTGCTTCAAATACAGAAGTATTATACACACTCATACGTGACTACTGCTACTCTTTAACATCCTGTGCCCCTCGAGTTCTTGAAGAATCTACCAGGGAGTTTGAGGCTGGTGCAAAATTGGTCAAATACCCAAGCGGCCCCAATAGGGTCAGGCAGGCATTAAAGAATTCTAATACTTGTATGGGCGGTCTTTATGAGAGGTTATCAGAGGATAATGAAATATCTCTCCGTCACTTATTAGCTACAGTTTCTCGAGAGTTGTTATTATCTTATAATAAAACAAAGAATGAAATCGCGGATGGCGACAAAGATATATATCCCACCAACGTCGGTCTAGCCTCACCAGGCTACGCCTTTTGTAGTTACCTTAACGTCTACCCTGTCGCAACCTCAATGACTACAAGGAAAAGCTCTGTAACACCTGCAAATCCGTTTGGTGTCTATAATATGCATGGCCTATTATACCCTACAACAGTCGATAATCAAAAAGTAAGAGTTTTTCCTTATGAGCAATCAGAACTTGTGTCTGCCACAAATTATAAAAGCTCTGATTCAGCGCCTGACCAAATTAAGAAGTTATATTCGGGTATCAAACCGACCGCAGGTATGGGCCCTTATTCAAGCATTTCCTCTAGATGGACTGACGCAAAGGAAATCGTTGATAACTTTCTAGGGATAGACGAACTAGAATTTTCTTCTTCTCCAGGTTCTGAAGTTTTAGAACTTATTTGCAGAAATATAGTCTTAAATTGCTTGGAGCAATTACCGGAATCTTCATCATCGTCTGCTGGAAAATCTACCTCTATACAAATCGCGTGGTTATGCGCAGCAGGTAGAGATGAAGAAGCGTGGAAGTGGTTATTCTTGTACTTGGCTTTTTTACAAGACCAATTATCTGGTGTGACAATAACTGGCGAACAGTTAGATCCCGCAGCACTTTCATACGCCGTAAAACGAGATTCAACGCTTATAGGTCTTCTAGGGAAACCAAGTAGCAAATCAACGAAACTACACTTTTTTGATGTTCCTGAATCTAGAATATCCCTATCACCTCAGCCCTCTGGTGATGACTGGAGTAATCCCCAAACTATTGATGCCATGCAAGTCCAACAAGAAGTTGATGTAGCAGATGGTGAAGATGCTTCCACCGACTCATCCTTACAATCATTTTTTGGATTAAGCTGGGAAGAAGTATGTGATAAGTGTACAATGGGTATGCGTACTAAGCTTTCAACCTCAACAGAAACTGCGAACGTTGATGATGAGTCTGATCAGACATCTGTAAAGCTGGATGATATTAAAGATTCATTGATGTCTTTATCTACTTCTGGCGATTCAATCTTTAGCAGTCTGTTAACATTACTGGACGACGTTAGCTTCTTATTCTTAAATGGGTGTTTCGACACCTCAGCGCTAACAACATTCACACAAATACCAGCTAATCGCATTCATGGTGCTTTGATCCTAACAGCAGCAAAGGTTACTTCACACTACATCGATGACCTCACCCGCACAGAGGGAACTACTTCATCTGTATATGAAGCAACTGGCGGCCTAACATCACAAACTACAGCTGCGCTAGTGGGACCGTCTATGACATCTGCTGCTATAAAAGGTCCCCGAGCCTCACAGTCATGGACGTCAGCCACTACTCAAGAACCAATATCTCCCGCTGGCTTAAGCATAAAGTTTTCTTATTCTAAAGTATCAGAAAGAAAAGATGTCCTTCAAACATTTCTAAACTCTGAAGAGCAAGACTATTCTATTCTGGAAGAGGCATCCTCCGTTATATCTCGTTCATTCTCAGCGATGGATGAAGATCATGATTTTGCTTCTGGATTTATTTCTTCTCTTGATACGTACTTCGCAAATGTTAGAGACAATTACTCTGCGATAGTTGAGTCAATAACTTCTGACATTGATCTAGAGACAGACGGTATACAAACGTTAAACGAAAGAATAAAGGAAGGCTTGCCAATGTCAACTGACATGTGCAAGATGCTATTGAATTATATCAGGGTTTACGATTCTTCTGACTCGACGTATCGAGATGTACGAACAAGGGATAAAGCTCTTATTTGCTCTAACATGACGCTCATGTCTACGATTCTGCAAGAAGAAGATTATTGCGAGCCTGATAAGCTAAAGTATGTTGTTGTGGGTCTTCCCGCAGGCCTCCTTGATATAACGAAACAAGAGCCAGTCGACTTAGACGACGTTGATAGAGAAATTTCTAAACCATCCACTAGCGATTTTTCCATATCAATAGAGAAAGTTGATCTTACTCGCCCCGAGCTTGAATATGTCGATAAGGAATATTCATTTTCTAGAAATCTTTTCATTAATAAAGTAGATGATAGTACAGAAGGAGAACTGATAATAAGCTTTGACAGCATTAACAAAGATTTTTCTATAACCGAAGAATCCGAATCCGCGTTATCATCAGAGTCTTTTACTGACGAACAAATCAACAATCTAAAAAATGATTTTGCATTGAAGTTGTATTCAGATATTTTTCTTGATCTAGACTTTTTTCCTGATGCTTATCCAAATGGTAAAATGCAGCGTAAGAACGTCTTAACCGGCTCTATTTCGTTACCCTCTCTTGGCGATGTGAATAAAGACTCAAATGAATTTTTGTCTGGAAGTAATATAGCGTTTGATACTGATGATAGGAAGATTGAGGCATTTACATTCTATACAGAAGGTCTTGAGACTCTTAATATGAATTTATTCAAGGGTTTAGATCCAGTGGCACACTCTGTATATTCTTACTTAAACTCTTATGGTACTGTTGCTGCTGCAGCTGCGAAAAAGGATTCGCTAAAATATGGTACAATATTTGAACGCGTCCTTGCGATCCCATTTGACCCTTCATCATTTGAAGTAGAAACGCAATCTGAAGAGGAGACGTCTGGTGAGACAAATGCAAAGAATGAAAAGCTCACAGAGGCACAAAATGAAGTTGGGATTGGTCTCGAAACATCTCAAGGTGTAGAGTTAGCCAATTATAGGGTATATGTAACCATACCAGACACCGGTAATGAGGAGAGCGAATAGCTATGAGCGTAGAATCCATACCATCTCAACCCCTTCCTATTTTTGATGTTCCAGAAATGCAAGATGTGGAAGCAAAGTTTACGTATAACTTTTTTGTTGCTGATGAAACTATTAATGAAACCGGTAATGATGCTATAAATGGTAATCTATCTTCTAGATTTTTGCGGAAGGGTACTGTAGATACAACTAACCTAAACGCTAGACAGCCTCGTTATGCGATGTTGACATTTGGGCTTAAAGATACTAAGAAGAGTATGTTGGCTACAAAGAATTCATCTATAAAATCAAGCATCGATGAAATCAAATATGCGTTAAGCGCCGGTAAAATATTTACCGAAGATGACGCTGCAGGAC
>Ga0115000_10001824_pt1 | contig 18674 bp, 21 predicted proteins | sample ArcticOcean_MG_C_6_FD_89690 | JGI IMG/M metagenome (GOLD analysis project Ga0115000, IMG submission 89690) | Marine microbial communities from western Arctic Ocean - ArcticOcean_MG_CB8_128 | ecosystem: Environmental > Aquatic > Marine > Oceanic | place: Arctic Ocean: Canada Basin | collected...
ATTACCGAACTTCCCTGCATATATGCAGGGTTAACGTTTCTAAACCACGCCTGCCATCTATAAGCCCGCTTTTTGTTTTGGCGTCAATAGAAACTGCATGCGAAAAAAGAGTAGCAAGTGTGGAGGGCGTTTTCTTTTTTGCAACCGCAACCATTCTATTCCCGCCATCTCCAAACAACTTTAATGCCTTGCGGACTTCCCCATCGGTAGCGCCATTTAAAATCATTGAAGATGCTGCCGACAACCTTCTTGTTAAATCTATAACTGACCACATTAATAACTCTTTCGGTTGCCTTGAGACGTCTAGTAACTCACAGAGTTTCGTCATGGCGGCGCCTTCGTTACCCGAAAGCATCACTGATTGAATTTCCCACGCTTGTTCTTCTTTACTTAGACCAACCATGGCAGCAACATCGTCTTTTGAAATGTCGGTTGATGGTGCCACATTCGCTGCTAATTTTCCAAGTTCAGAGTCAAGCCGTGTTAGCGAGACCCCGATTCTTTGAACAAGCAGTTGCGCCCCTTGAGAGTCAAGGGCACACCCGTACTCTTTACTACTCCTGCCAATACACCAACGAGTTGCGTCCATCTCGTTCAAACTCTGTAACTTTTGTACAAACCCAATTTTTGCAACAGCCTTGTCTAATTTACCCGGGCGCCATGTCGATGCACGTAGAAGTAGCGTTGCATTTTGTACAGGTGATTCTGCATATCGCTCCAACGCTTGGCGGACTGGGATAGCGTCAGCACTTTTAGAGGCTACAAAACAATCAGCGCTGTTGACAACAATAAGTTTATGTCGCATCAGCAAATCAAACGTGCGAACTTCATCAAGTACAGTGGCAAGGTCAGCCGTTTCCCCATTGAACACAACTCGGTCTATTTCGCCATGCTCTTCCTTTAGCACCGCTTCAAAATCATCTGTGTACCGCTTCATAAGGAAAGGTTCTTTACCGTGGATAATTGCCATTCGCATGGAAGCGTTAAATTGTGGCTGCTTTGCCATTGGCACATTGTACCTGTCATGTGGCGCGACAAAAACAGTTACGATGCGTATATGTTGGTATTAGAGGTCATCGAAGGTCCTGATCTTGGTTGCGTGTTTCCACTTCCAGAAGATGAACCACAACTCATCGGACGTTCATCGGAAGCGTTGGCATCTTCTGACCCTACGATTAGTCGGTTACATGCAGAGTTAACACCAGATAGTGGAAGGTGGTTTGTACGTGACTTAGAGTCAGCAAATGGTACTTTTTTAAATGGGCGGTTGTTAAAAAACAGGGCAGAACTTCACCAAGGTGATGAAGTAGGTTGCGGATCGTCGCTGTACCGTTTTGCTGAACATGCCACAGTTCTTCTTTCAGAACAAGTAGCGGACAGAAATCTAGACACAAGCGCAGAGTCTATCGTCATCACCTCACCGCACTCTCTTGAAGCAGCAAGGAACCATTTGCGGATGGTGCACAGGCTGACTGCAGCAACTGCCGGAACGTTCGATTTGACAGCAATTTTACGACACTTGGTTGCAATTCTTGTTGACGAGTTGCAACCCGACAGGTGTGTCGGCGTGTTGTTTGATGATGAAAACGCAATCGGTACCACGATTGAAGCGACGCAGAACAAAATTCACAACACGGCGGATTTGTTTTCTGAAGCAATCATCCTGCACGCTTGCAAAGAGCAGTCCTCTATTCTCATCCCAACAATAAAAGAAGATATTCGTTTTTCGCAAGACGTTGGCGTAGTTGCAAGTGGTGCAAAATCCGTTCTCTGTGCTCCGCTCATTGCGCATGGTAATATTCTTGGTGCGATTCTTCTAGAAATTACAACTGAAAACAAACACTGGTCAGATGCTGAACAGGAATTACTTTCCACTGCGTGTGGTCATGGTGGGCTTGCGTTGCTTACTGCATTTCTTGCACATAACCGTATGCAACACGAGCGCTTAGCTGCGATGGGCGAAACTGTGGCTTCTATTAGCCACAGTGTTAAAAATATGTTGCAAGGGCTACGAAGTGGCGCGGGCGCTGTAGATTTAGCATTCAATCGTGGTGATCTAGATATGGCAAAAGAAGCATGGCCTATACTCTCTCGCAATTTAGACCGAGTATACGCACTCACTTTTAATATGCTCGCGTGGTCAAGATCAAACTTGATTGAAGTTTCCCTCGTTCAAGTTAGACCAATCATCGAAGACGCCATCGAACTCGTCGGGGGTGCTTGCGCCAGGAACCAAGTTGCGTTGCAGGTCTATCTTGAGCCAGATTTGCCGCCTATTCCAATTGACTCTACGGCAATCCTTCAGGTGTTACTCAATGTGCTTACAAATGCAATAGATGCAACGGCAGATAAAGGTGGAACCGTTTCGCTTCAAGTTACAGTAGATATTGAATGTGAAAACGTCTGCATCTCTATTATTGATAACGGCTGCGGAATCGATGAGGAGATGAGGGAAGCGGTGTTTAAGGCATTTCACTCCACAAAGGGGCAACGTGGTACAGGTCTTGGTCTGGCTGTTGCAAAGAAAATCGTTCTAGAGCACAGCGGAACTATTCAGTTGTCTGAAGCGAACGGTGGTGGAACAAAATGCAGCATCAGCTTGCCCCTCAATAGAGATTCTGATCCAGCAGATACGCATGGATCTCCATCAATTGTCCAAAGCAACCTCTTTTAGTTTCTGCAAAACAAACAGCCCTCGGTTATGATGCGCCACCTCGGAAGGATCCGACTACTTATGACACAACACACTATCGAAACTCCGCATACCAACATCCCAGCCCGTGACCTTGTACGAGAAATCTACAACGCACAGGCACCACCAATTATGGCTTCTGCATACCAGCGAACTCGCGAGATGACTCTCGATGAATTAATGCTGGAAAACAGGGTTATTTTCATGATTGGCGAGATTAACCAATCATCAGCTGCTCGGGTTATGATGCAAATGCTCTATCTTGAAGACCAAAAACGTGGTCAACAGATAAACCTGTATATCAATAGCCCAGGTGGCGCAGTCGACGACACGCTTGCCATGTACGACACTATGCAAATGATTACATCAGACGTTGCTACGTATTGCATCGGCAGAGCGTACAGCGGTGCTGCGGTACTCCTTTGCGCAGGTTCCAATGGCAAACGGCACATTCTGCCTCACGCAAAAGTAATGATTCATCAACCATACGGTGGAATTACAGGCCAAACAACAGATATTCAAATTCAAGCAGAGCAAATTGTTAATTCAAAAGCCACCTTGAATAAGATAATATCAGACCATACAGGGCAACCGTTTGACACGGTTGCTGCAGATGGCGAACGCGATAAGTATTTCACGGCTGAAGAAGCAAAAGCATACGGGCTAGTAGACGAAGTGCTCGAGCATAACGAAGATAAGAAGAAAGACTAAACCTATGTCCACACTTGTACCAATCGTTATCGAAAAAACTGGGCGCGGCGAACGTTCGTACGATATTTTCTCTCGCCTGCTTAATGACCGAATCATTTTTATGGGCGGTCCAGTTATGGATGACTCTGCTAATTTAGTAGTCGCCCAGTTGCTGTACTTAGCCAACGATGATCCAAAAGCAGACATTAGTCTGTACGTAAATTCGCCAGGTGGCTCAGTCACCGCTGGCCTTGGTATTGTTGACACTATGAACTTTGTGCCGTGCGATATTTCTACGTATATCATTGGTCAAGCAGCGTCCATGGGTTCTGTCATCGCTTCAAGTGGTACAAAAGGGAAACGATACTCTCTTCCCAATTCAAAAAACCTTATGCACCAACCACTTCTAAGTGGGGTCCTTGAAGGACAAGCAACAGACTTAGAAATCGAGGCGAAAGAAATGCTTCGCCTTCGAGATTTGTTGTTTGCAATTTATGCAACAGCAACGGGTAAAGAACAATCTGAGATTCATGCTGACTGCGAACGCAACTACTGGCTCAGCCCAGAAGAAATGCTTTCGTACGGCCTGATCGATGAGGTCCTCACCCAATTGCCTCGCGAAGAGTAACCATACGAATGAACCGCACACACAAACAACTTATGAGTTTTGCTGTACTCGGCATAGTGTGCATCATGTGTGGTTGCCACAAAGCGTTGTTTCCAAAAAATCAGCAAAAAAACCAATTTGAAGCGTACAACACCATGCGGTATGGGCCTCAAATTACTGAGCAAAAAGACCCATTCGGATTACCCGAAACTGCGTTGCGCGCTCGCCTTGGTAAAAAAGAATAACTTAATACACCAAAAAACGTCCGATATGGGCTTTTTTAAAGTCCTAAGGGGCTATTTGCCCGATAGACTACCTAGCAGTGACGACAGTATGTCACTGGCGAAGGATTGCCTAACAAATGACACAAAAACCAGCAAGGACGCCCTCTACACGTACCCAAATAGTATTTGGTGCGTTTTTCTTCGTCATCCCCTGCGCCCTTTTCATTTTGCAACTTGGCAGTAACGACGTCCAAACTGGCGTTCTGCTTACTAGGCTCGCGCCAATTCAAGAACGACCTACCCAAGATATCATTGTTACAGCAATTAAGAGTGATGCACAATGGGACTCCATAGTTGTCCACCACCTAGGTCAGCCAGCAGGAGCACCAGAAGAACTTGACAGGATGCACAAAAACGCAGGACTAAGCGGTCTTGGGTACCATTTTCTTATTGGTAACGGAAACGGATTTGGCGATGGCGTTGTGCATGTCGGATATCGCTGGCTAGAGCAAATTGCTGGTGCTCGACCAATACACGCTGATACTGATAAGTGGAATGGCCGAACAATTTCGGTTTGTCTCGTTGGGAACGGCAATATGAGGCGATTTACAGAACAGCAAATGCTTCACCTATCGCACCTCGTACAACGGTTACAACTTGAACTCTCTATTCCACCAAGCAAAGTCCTTCTTGCAGAAGAAATCAATGGTGGTTCAAACTCGCCTGGCGCATTTTTTGCAGAGGCACAGTTCAAAAGCCAGCTGCTTGACCCACCGCGCATCCCATAAAATAGTAAAAATACTGCTTTCTATGCGTGTTTTGGGCGTGTCCAGAGGGTACTCTACAGTTCAATTCAACTCACGCTTGATGTATTTCAAGCGTATTTTTCTTACTCATGGCAACGAATAGATCACAACCAAAAAAAATTGGGCAGTACACCGTCCTTGCTAGGCTCGGTGAAGGCGCTGCATCTACTTTGTATGCGGTACAAAACCCAAAAGACAAACAAGTCTCTGCTCTTAAATACGTAGAAAAAACAGACGAGAAATCGCAGCGATTTCTTGATCAAGTAGAACAAGAATACGCGATTGGCTCGAAACTTAACCATACATCCCTGCGGAAAATTAAGAAACTCGTAAAACATCGAAAGTTGCTGAAAGTGACCGCAGTGTCCATGCTAATGGAACTTGTGGATGCAACAACCCTTGATCAGAAATTACCCAGGAGCCACATTCAGGCTGTTGATATTTTCTTACAAATAGCAGAAGGCTTATCGCACATGCATGGACGAGGGTTCGTGCATGCTGACATGAAGCCAAACAACGTACTCGTCGACGAGAGCGGCAAGGTTAAAATTATTGATCTTGGACAAGCGTGCGCGATAGGCACAATTAAAAAACGCATTCAGGGTACGCCTGGATATATGGCGCCCGAACAGGCACACCGTGGCGAAATTACAGCAAAAACAGATATCTATAATCTTGGGGCTATGATGTACTGGGTTTTGGTCGGCGAAGTTATACCAACTGCTATGCCGCCCAAGCAATCAAACGCAAGCCTCGTGAGCGGGGCTGTAGATGCTGATAAAGTCGAACTGCCTGTAGCACCTCATGAACGGAATACAAGAATTCACACTTTGCTCTCGAAGCAAATCATGGATTGTGTACAGCCTGATCCAAACAGCCGCCCAGAGACAATGAACGTTGTTGTGAATAGACTTGAACTCATACGTGATGTGCTGAACGAACCAGTTGATTCTTCGCCTGGCACCCGTTCATAACACTTAATCGTTGTATACGTTTCCGTCTGCTGTCCAAAGAATTACAGTGTTATCTTTACCAATTGCAATGCCGACTGGTTCTTCTGGCATCCACGTTAATTCTACGAGTTCTTGCGTAGATAAGGAAAATGTATAGGCAACACCATTTGCAATACACCCAAGCAGTGTTGTTTTCGTATTGAGCGCAGCATGGGTGATTTCAGCACCGATGCCCATTGCGGAACTCTTTATTTCTACGTTAGATTCATGAATACGCACTTCGCCATCGCTTCCAACAACGACAATCCGATCTGAAAAAGCGCCTATGCAACATGGGTTTTGCACACCTTTTAATCGCATAACGTTCTTTGGAAAACCCTGTGTAGACCAAACATACACCCACAAATCTGTAGCTGCAACAATGTGCTCTCCTGTTGAAGAAAAGGCGACTGCTTCAAAATCTCCCGTGTTAGAAAGCGCCCTTGCTATCTTCCCCTGAACTCCAATAACTCGCAACGACATATCAGCCAGCGAAATTGCAACGCTCTGTTCACTCAGTGCTACTGCAACTAGGTTTTCAAAGTCTCCATTGAGTTGTACAGTAGGTTTTTGTGCGTGAAGCGACACAATTCGTCCTCTGTCGCCAGAAATAATTGCAAGCCGAGTACCTAGCGTAGAAAGTTGCAACGTCGCCATTGAAGGTTCTATATTAATTGCGGGCAACTGCACGCTTTTACCTGCAATTGTCTTTACTGTGTAATCATCGCCTGCTACATACGCGAGCATTGTTCCAGAAGTTGATACAACGAATTTGGTTGGAGTGTCAAATGTAAGTATGGGCTTGGCGTCTTGTTCTTCCTCGGCTGATACCTCGGGGCGAAGCTCCTCTTGTTGTTGCCGTTCCAACTCCGCCTCGTTCGTTTCCAGAATTTGGGCTTGCAAATCATCTATCTGCTGGTTCGAGTCTGCTCGCATCATCAGAACTGTTGCAAGTGACATTCCAAGCAATACAACGATGCCCCCTGCAATTGAAATTTGCAACTTGTGCCGCCTTGTGAATAATTTAATATGGTCAAATGCAGACGCTTTTCGCGCCTTAATTGTGCGGTTCCCTAAGTACCGAAGAATATCTCGACCGAACGCACCTGCAGTTTGATACCGCTTTTCTCGGTTCGTTTCTAAAGCCATCATGACGATGGCTTCAAGATCCTGATCGATAGAACTGTCGTATATTGTCGGGCGAACTGGCTGCTCTTTGCAAATTTGACGCACAGCTTCGTATATAGGAAGACCCTCAAGTGTGCGGGGAAGTCGTCCTGTGAGCATTTGAAAAAGGACCGCGCCTAGCGCGTAGACATCGCACCTAGCATCTATATCGGTAATGGTTACGTCCACTTGCTCTGGTGCCATAAACTGCACTGTGCCAACAAGGCGACCAGCCTCTGTCATCGCTTCTTCCCCAACAGTCGTCCTATCTAAAGAGCGAGCAACACCAAAATCAATAATTTTTGGCTCGCCCTCTTTGTCTATAAGGATATTCCCTGGCTTTAAATCCCTGTGCACTACACCCCTATGATGACCATGTTCTACGGCAGATGCAATCATTGCGAACAGTTTGATTACATCACGCCTAGCAAGTTCTGTTTGATCAATGTACTCGGTCAACTCTCGCGCGCCCTCTACACATTCCATTACATAGTAGGGCGTTGCTCCGTTCCCTTCATCATGCGTGCCAGCATCGTAAATTTTTCCAATCCATGGATGATCAAGCCTGCCTAATATTTCAACTTCTTGATGAAATCGTTTCGCTGCAGTTGGGCTGTACATGCCTCCACGCAATACTTTTATAGCAACCTTGCGCTTTGGATGTTCTTGCATTGCGGTATAAACAACCGACATGCCGCCCTCGCCTAGCACTTCGATAATGCGATACCCGCCTATTGTTTTTGGAATAGAACTGTGCTTAGCCATCTGCGTCTTCGTGAGTACATTTTCGCTGTTTGTACGCGGCTCGACGCTCAGTATATTTTTCGTGGTCTATGTTTAAATCCATTTCCATACCTTCGCTGTGTAATTTGTGAAGTTTCTTTAAGAAAGGAATACACCATCCGCACGAAGTACCTGAATCTAAACAATTTGAAAGTTGAGAGGCGACCTGAGGCTCTTCTCTAACTATATAGGATTGGATTTTGCCCAGGGAAACCCTGTGGCAAACGCATACGTTTTCATTTTTATCCATAGATTTTTTTTACACCCAGACTTGGCAAATCAGGTGGGGTTCCTTCACCTTCCCTGTGAACGTGCCTATTGTTGTGGTTGTGAACTTAACTTCTATGTCTGGGTTTTCATCTAGCCATGCGTTGATTTGTTTGTCTACATACCCAAGCGCGTCGTCAGTCAACTTGCTGTGGAATGAACGCACGTGCGTAGCGCCTTCGCCTGTGACGTTGGGTGTGCGTGCCCATGCTGCTTCTGTTTTTTTAGGATCTACAAACGCCGTTATTTTTCGTTGCAAGCCAATTTGGTCATCAGAATTATCGATTGGAACATCGCCGACAATTTTTGGTTTAGGAAGTGGCGGAGGTGGTTCTTGCGTTTGGTCTTCGAAGATTCGTCTAAATGCCAGAATGCCCGCCCCAGAGAGAAGTTCAAATTCTGCCATGCGCTTGCCGTCCCATTCCACCATCATGTTCCAGCCGTTTTGTATTACCTTCCACATAAAAATGGAACCCTGCGCCATCTGTTCAACTGTTCCTCGGCCCCCTTCAAGTTCTCCGTTTAAATTCAAATATTCTGGACGGTGATCTGGGCGTGCTTCTAAGTCCACCCATCTACTTTCAGCTACTAAATCGGGGCGTTCTTTTACTCGAAAACTTACAAGCGGCTTCTCGCCAGCAGCATCTACTGAGAGCATCCAATCGTAGTGGGAAGTACCGTCTGGGAGGACGTGTTTTAAAACAACGGTTCTAAATGGTGATTCTTTTGTGGGTGAAGCCATGGCAATTTCCTCTTTTCAATGTATCGCGGATAGCGTACCACGAAGAGTGATTTAAGATCATATTTCTCATACGAAGAAGGCAATAACGTGCAACAAATGTTGTACTGCCGTATGATGTAAATACAGAAACCAGCAACGGAATGCTGGAATACCGATAGGCAAAGACAGGGAGAAACAGTACCTATGAAACGAAGTACAATTTTATCAAACCTAACTTGTGCAATACTTCTTGCAACAATCGGGTGCGCAGAACAAACGAAAACAGCAATCCTAGGCGAATCGAGCAACCAGCCATTCCTTGAAAAAGGCAGCTACGCAATGTGGCAAGGCAGGTGGTCAGATGCTGCTGCTGAATATACTAAAGCAGTTGCATTGCATCCTGGCGATTGGATGGCGCAATACCACCTTGGGCAGTGTTATATGGAAATAGACAACCCGCAAATGGCAAGCCAATCGCTCGCTATTGCAGAATCACTTCGTCCGGCGAATACTGACATTGCAGATTTGTACGCCGAGGCGCTTTTGCAAGCTGGTGAACGGGACCATTTGTACACTTTCTTACAACAGCGAGCGCAAAAATTACAAACAGCAAGAGCGTGGATGGTATTCGCAGAATATACAATGGATTTAGATGATCCAGATTCAGCCATGAACGCAATCAACACTGCTATTGCAATCGATAGTGGAGATAATGCAAGACCGTACATCATCGCCGCTACATTTGCAGAACGCTTAGGAGACGACGAGCTCGCTATAACGCGGTGGCAAGAAGCGTGGATTATCGAACCTACAAGCCCTCAAATTTCAGACGCACTCCGTGGACACGGAATCGTGCCAGGGCCAACAATGACAGGCGTCGACGATTCCCAGTGACCGCAGTAAGTTCACTTGTTTTACTTGACTCACTCTCAGCGCTAAACGATAGCGCTCGATTGCGAATCTTGCGGGTCTTAGTCCAGCACGAGTTAAGTGTTGGCGAGATAGCCGTAGTTGTACAACTTCCGCAATCCACAGCATCAAGACACTTAAAATTGCTCTTCGAAGCAGGATTCGTATCACGTAGGACAGTGGGGACTGTCGGCTTGTACCGTATTGCCACAGAGATGAGCGCGGAAATCAAAGGCCTTTGGTCTATTGCTTCAAGCAACACCGAACAACTACATGGAGCCGTAGAAGATGCCGAGCGGCTTGTCGCTGTACTCACCCAGCGCCATGCAGATAGCCGCACTTTCTTTCAAAACATTGGCAGTGAGTGGGAGTCGCTACGCAAAGATTTATTCGGGTCTGCGTTTACTTCTGCTGCGCTACTTTCACTTATCGATCCAAACCTACGAATTGTTGACATAGGCTGTGGCATAGGAAATGCGGCGACTATGATTGCACCATTCGTACAAGAAGTAATCGGAGTCGACAGAGAAGTTGCCATGATTACACAAGCCACATGCAGGCCCGACCTTAGTGGGAATATTTCGTTTGTTGTTGGTGAAGCAAACGAGCTCCCGTTAGAAAACGATAGCGTCGATGTTGCATTATTTTGTTTAGTCCTGCACCATATTGAATCTATAGAACACGCAATACAAGAAGCGTGCCGCGTTGTGCAACGTGGCGGCAAACTATGTATCGTTGATATGCAACAACACGCCTATGATGAGTACAAACACACAATGGGCCACGTACACCTTGGATTTTCCGAAGAAGCAATACACACCATCGCCAGCAACGCTGGCTGTATATTGAAAGCGTACCACCGTATGCAACCAAGAATAGATGCAAAGGGTCCGTCGCTTTTTACAGCTATTTTAGAAGTTGCACATTAAGAAACGCGCGGGAACAACGCAACTTTTTCAACAGTAGAACCATTCTGTATGCCACCCCAGGCAATTGTTTCACTGAACGTATCATTGATGGTTTGTGCAGATATAGCTGTACGAAACTCGTTCATTTTGGAAGGAATAACTGGGTCAAGCAAAATAGATGCTATTCGAAGTACCTCTAAGCATTGGTACAATATTGCCCCAAGTTCAGCCGTTTTTGTTTCGTCTTTGGCTAGTTTGAATGGGGCGGTTTCGTTTATAAACAAATCGACTTCGCGAATGAGGCACATTGCAGATTCAACTGCCTTGTCGAGTGCAAACGCTTCCATGTGCAAAGACCAAGCATCGATTGCGGCTTCGCATGTTGTTGGCCAGTCGAAACCATCGAATGTAATTCGCTTGCCATTTTGGCTTTCGGTTTGTACAACGCCATCAAAATATTTACCAAGCATTGCGGTTACTCGGCTTGTGCAGTTTCCGACCGTGTTTACCAAGTGCGCGTTGTACAGGTCTTGGAAATTCTCCGCTACAAAATCTGCATCGGAAGAACCTAGCGGTCCTTGGGTAACTATGTAATACCGCCAAGCGTCCATGCCGTATTTGTCTACATACGAATCAATCAATTCTAAATCAATGAAGTTGCCCATCGACTTAGACATCTTTTTTCCTTCGCTAATCCAAAAACTGTGTGCAAACACACACTTTGGCAATGGCAAATCGAGCGCCATTAGCACCGCTGGCCAAATAACCGAGTGGAACCAAAGAATTTCTTTTCCTATGATGTGGTACGAAGCTGGCCAGTATTTTTCGCGTTTTGCAAAAATATCGCTGCTCGTATCCCCTAATCCAAGTGCAGTTATGTAATTGAAGAGCGCGTCAATCCAAACGTAAATTACATGTTCTTCATCAGTTGGCAAGGGAATGCCCCATGAGAAATTGGTCCTACTTATTGGTACGTCTAATAAGTCTTCTTTCAAACGACCAAGCATTTCGTTACGTCGAGATTCCGGACGAACAAATGTAGGATTGTTTTCAAATAACTCTGCAATCTTATCTTGGTACGCACTGAGTTTGAAGTAATAATTCTTTTCTGATGAGCGAATGAGCGGCTTGCCGCTAATTGGAGATGTATAGTCCAATTCGCGAGCGCTAGTTTCTGTGTGGTATTCCTCTTGTCCTTCGTCGTACCACCCTTCAAATGTGCCAAGGTAGACATCCCCGCGATCTAACAGGGTTTTTACGAATGCTTGCACTTGTTTCGTGTGCTCAGGATCTGTCGTTCGGATGAATTCATCGTTCGTAAGTTCAAATTTTCCCATAATCGAACGAAATTCTGCTGAATGTAAATCTGCCAATTCCTGCGGGCTTACCCCCTTCTTTATAGCGGATTGTTCCACTTTAACGCCGTGTTCATCGGTTCCAGTAAGAAAAAACACATCGTGATTTAGGTGTCGCATGGACCTTGCATACACATCGCACAATGTTGTGGTGTACACATGACCGATATGGGGTCTATCATTCACATAGTAGATAGGCGTTGTTACATATCGTTGCTCTTTTGACATACCGTACAGTGTAGATAGAATGACGCCTGAAAGGAACCACGTTATGCATCCCATTCTTATTCTCTCTACAAGCTTGCTCCTCCTAGGTAACTCTGTGTCTGCACAAGATGCCCTCGGATCTGGCAATGCCCTCGATGCAAATACATATTCGGGCGGGACTAGCAATGCCCGTGTTCGAGAACTTCCATCGAGCGTTCGAAATAGCCAAATGAGGCAAAATAATTTACTCCAAGGACGCGGTTTTAACGAGGGTATTGGAAGAAACGACGCAAGTCTACGTTTGCTCGCAGACGCTGAAGGGCAAGGAGAGCACGAATACCAAGCAGCGCTTAACAATTCCCCGTGGTACTGGAATAACTGGGACCAACAAACTGCGCAATTTCTTTCTCAAGGCGAATCAAGTTATTTCAACCCAAACTTTATTGACAATTGGTCCACTGCACCTAGTCAAATGACTTCTGGACGCAGTCTTCGCTCTTTTTCACATGAATGGAGTGAAGAATCTGCACAACAATACGGTGGAACCGGAGAACTTGAATACCCTGATCGATGGTCAAAGCGACAAGCAGACCAGTACAAACTCGGGCAAGTATTAGGCAGTGGTGCATTGCCAAATGCACTCGATACAACGCCAAGGCCCGTTGGTGTTCTTCGCACAAACGATACCGTTGGCTACCTTGCTGCGTCACCGCTTACCGGCGTCTCGCTTGAAGAAACAAGTATGCCCACGTCCGCTCTTGGATTCAGCGCTTGGGACGAAGCGAGAATTGCTGAAGATGCAAAAAGAGGGATAGGTCAAGATCAACTAGTCATACCATGGCGAACAGAAGAAAATACATTGGCGCAAAATGAACTCCTAAACCAAGTAGACGTCTCTGATTCCTATAACCAAGTGCTAAAATCAATCGCCGATCGTACTTCTTCTGATATTTCAGACGACGAAAGAAAAACTCCAGAATGGATTGAGAACGAATACGCTAAGTTGCAATCAGAGCTTACTGGCATCCCTTACTACGGAGACACTGGGGATGAATTCGAAGAAGCACTTGACTCACTCAATACTGATGGTGCAAGTAATGAAACTATAGACGATACTACTGACGAAGTTGCAATCGAAGATATTGGCGCAGCTCTCCGCCACGGCGAACGAATTACAGGGTTTTCTGGAAAACAAAACACTCGCTTCGATGAATTAGTTTCGCTTGGCGAATCTGAACTTAAAAGTGGAAATTATTTTGATGCACAACGTCGCTTCAGCCAAGCGTTGCAGTTTATTCCTGGGCACCCGCTGGCAACAGCTGGTCTAGGGCACTCCAAAATTGGCTCAGGATTATATCTGTCTGCGGGTTATATTTTACAATCGCTCCTTACCTTTCAGCCTGAAATGATAGACGCAACATACGGAAATGGTTTGTTGCCCCCAAGAATTGAACTTGTGCGTGCAGCTGTTACTGTGCAAAATAGGCTCGACGTTGAGCGTGACGCTGGAACGTACGCTTTCTTGCTCGCGTATATTGGTCACCAGCTTGGAGATAAGGATATGATTGAGAACGGCTTGTCCCACCTTACACTGCACGCTGAATATGGGGACCCGCTGGTGCCGTTACTCACATCTATCTGGTTGCAAGAGTAGCAAACTTTGTAAGACCGCCTAGAACTTTGTCGCCCTTAGCAACATGCACTGTAACGTCGCTGGGCCTCGGAAGAATAAGCTCAGTAGTTGAACCAAACTTAATCATGCCAAACTGCTCGCCTTGCGTAAATGAGTCGCCCACTTGAATAGGGCAGACAATGTTTCGTGCAATCTTGCCAGAAACTTGGCGCAAGCCAATCCCTTCTCCTTCAAAATCGAAGAAGAGAGTATTGGATTCGTTTACTTTTGCAGACTCTGCGCTTCGAGCATCAAGAAATTTGCCTTCTCGATAGGTGGCTTTTGTTAACGTGCATGCGCAAGGCGTGCGGTTGATATGTACGTTCAACACGCTGAGGAAAATTCGAATAATGACCGCCTTGCCCTCAACAGTTTCGTGAGAGTCGACATACTCGATTGCAGAAACAACACCATCTGCTGGACTTACCATCATGCCCGCCGGTAGATTTGTTGGGATAGTCCGCCAAGGATTCCGAAAAAACGACACAAGGGCTAGCCAAAGCAAAAACAATGGCGCAACAGCAATCCACCAATGAAAATATATGGCCACTGCAGCTATAAAAACAAGAACGCATGTAATCGTTAGCCACTGCGCCCACCCATATTTAGTAAGTGTCAAAAGAGAGTTACTCGCTTGCTTTACCGATGAACATGCCAACTAGACCAGCTACGATTGCGAATGCCGCAAATCCACCGCCCCAGACCATCATGTCACCAGTGACCATTGCACCAAGTTTAGGCGAAACGCCCATGATGCTAGCCATAAGCATAGTACTTACTGCAACAAGGCAAATAATTGCGCCAAGCAAGAATCCTACGCCTGCGCCAGACCATTTGCCGTCGTAGACTTCAATTGCTGCAACTGCTAAGCCCATTGGAGCATCTGTTACTGCTGCAACTTGTTCTGGTTCGGCTGAATCGAATAAGCCTGAAGCGCTTGCAGCAAAATCGCCGCTGTCTTCATCGTCCCAAACTTCATCTAGGAGTTCAGCGCCAAGGGAAGTATCGTCGGACTCGCGTGTAAGGTCTAAAAGACCACTCCCACTACCAACAGATTCAAGGCTAAGTTCTTCGTCGAGTGCATCTGCAACACGAGTTTCTGCAGAGTCGTCATCTTCTCCACTTTCAAACGCAACGCCAAGACCACTTTCAGCGCTTGAGTCTCCGCCTAAATCAAGACCGGCAGCGCTGCCACTGTCGCCAAGATCAAAACCAAAACCACTGCCACCTAAGTCTAGGCCAGCGCCGCTACCGCCAAGGCCAAGCCCTGTACCAGAGTCGCTTAATCCTAATCCACTGCTGTCGTTGCCTAGTTCATCAAGGTCCGCTGTTGCTTCTGTTCCTACAACAGGCGCGCCCGTTGCGGAGTCTGCTAAATCAAAACCAATTGCAGAATCATCAAGATTTAAATCAAAGTCGTCACCTTCGGAATCGCCGTCTCCAGCGAGTAAGTCAACCTGTTGCGTCTTAAAAAGAATTTGGTCGCCGTCTAGCATTTCGTCAAGTTGACCCGAGGTTGCCATTGCGCGTACCTCGTCTTCGGGTTTGCCGAGTTTCGCGCTTGCTTCAGAAAGTGTGTAGAAAAGTGCCATTGTGTATAACTCCAATTAAGAACAGTAATTCTACGCCAATAGAGCCTTCGTGGCAATGGGTAATGAAAAGCCACTCACTATTGGCGTCTGCGATACGCGAGGAGCTCTTTTCTTCGAACATATAAATGTACGTAAAACTCTCGTAAAGCTAATGAAATAAAAGGGCCTTGGGACCAATAAATGCCCGCAATGCAATAAATTTGGAAAAAAGTACGGCTCTAACGAGGGTGTGGACGAAAAGAATATGTTGGGCAGTGATCGTTCACTACGCCCTTACATTGCAACACGTTTCAGGGAAGAAACCACAATGGTCAGCCATCTAATATCGGATGGTGGCATTTTTTTGCCACTATGCAACGAACGAAGTGAAGGAACTCCAACCCGTGCAGAACGTGCAGTGGAAGTAATGCTTTATTTTAAAGCAACAAACTGCACCGAATCCCGTAACTGGCTTATTGAGTATTACATGCATACCTTCGTTCGAAGCATTGCTAGGCGTATCGCTTCTGGGCTACCAAAGAGTATTGATCCTGATGATTTAGAGCAAGTTGGCTTCTTTGGCTTACTTGACTGTATCGAAAAATACAAACCTGAACTCATGTTTAAGTTTGAAACGTATGCACGCAGAAGAGTTGAAGGTTCCATGCGAGACCATTTACGCCGCGTCGATCCAGCTTCAAGACTTGCACGAAGCAGGACAAAAATGATTGCTCGCGGAATATGTGCATTCCAAGCACAGTTTGGTAGATGCCCGACCGACCATGAACTACAAGCGATTTTGCGTGTGGACGACAAAGAGTTCGCGGCAATCATGAAAGATGTGCACGTGCCAAGCACGGTTGCTTTCCACCCAACAGATAATGAAGAGGGCGGGGATGGGCTTGCAGCAATGTGTATGGAGTTTAAATATAACGGCCATGAACAAGTAGAGCGGCAAGATTTACATAACTGGCTTTGTGAAACGCTGGGCACATACGATAAGCTCATTGTTGTTCTTACCTTCACTGAAGGGCTTACGATGCTTGAAATTGGCCATACTCTTGGATACAGTGAATCACGTGTTAGTCAACGATTAAAACAAATTCTGGCCGTACTCAAATGCAAACTTGACTGCGAAGACGAAGCAGGGTGGCTTAGGGCTGGTTAAGAAGTGGAATGACCCACTGAACGAACACGCCGAGCGCAATTGCAATTGCAGCAATTCCAAACACAACTTGCAATGTCATAATGACAACTGCTCGCCAATACGTGTTGTAAGAGGGCTCTCGTAACGCACGGTACACAACGGCAATACCAAATGCCATTGGTATAAGCAACAGATACCAGACGCTCTGCATAGCGTTCAAAGGTTCTAAGAATGGTGTCCAGGCAATCATTGCTTGTCACCCCGGCCCAGCGCTGCATCGCCCTTACGATCAGTAAACGTACAGACTAGGTCATCTCCTTGTTTCGCTTGGAGCAAATCAAGCAGCACAACAAAGTTCATCAAACCTGCCATCGCTATACATAACGTTCCTATTTCATTTACATGGCTTAGGCCGACATACGTTGCTTTGCCCGTAATAGGCAACGGTGCGAGTATAGTTTGGTTGAGCAAATCGATGCCGATGACAACTGGCCCACACCAAACTTGAGCAATAAACCACAGTCCATCTTTGTTGTGGTCGACTGCATCAATGCCTCCAACAAGCGCCCCGCATAGAACGAGGAACAAAATGCCAACCATAATGAGCGTACCCCTGCGTTTTTGTCCAAGAGAAATATGGCCCAATCCCGGTAAAATCCATCCCAAAATAATGGCTGTAACGTGCACTGGTTGTTCTTGATTGGTGTTTTGGGGCATAAGGGGTCTTGTTGGTGGTTGAAAGTTGGTGTCGTGTTTTTCGGTTCGTGTATGCTACAAACGTGAGTAAGTCTACTGACCATCATAACGACCCTGGCATGCCAAGCGATTCTGGTGAAGTTGTAGACCGAAGATCGGGTATCGACCGCAGAGACATTCAGACTCCATCGGCAAAAGATCTTGATAGGCGAAGAGGCCCTGGAAGGCGGCGTTCGGACTTTCTTAGAGCTGCTGAAGAGGGTGAAATGACTCAAGAACAGTTTATGTTCTTACTTGCCATTAACGCTTTTAAGGAAGCCAATGGAAGAACTTTCCCCACTTGGACTGATGTTCTTGAGGTTGTTCGCAAACTTGGATACCGAAAAACGATGAACAGCGAACTTGATTTAGGAAGTAAGAGTTGCGACTGGGTTGAAGAACCTGACGCGCCGGGCGGCGTCTAGCGCAAGGCTTTCGGGCACGATTTGAAACTCTCATCTTCTGTTGTGCGTTCTACCCAGTTCGTTATTCAAAGTGGTCAGCATTAATTTGAACGTACTTGTGCCATTCTTCGGGCAAATCTTCTTCAGGGAAGATTGCTTGCACAGGACATTCGTCTACGCACAAGCCGCAATCAATGCAGGTATCGGGATCGATATACAGCATTTCAGAATCACCAAACTTATCGCTATCGCTTACGGGGTGAATGCAGTCCACGGGGCAGACCTCTACGCAGGCAGTGTCTTTTGTTCCAATACAGGGTTCAGCAATAATATGTGTCATGGTGTATTTCTTCGTACTACGTTCAGGTAAAAGTTGAGTCGTTTTTCAACAAATTACATTATGGCATGAAATTGGCGATGTGCCAGTATTTTTCCAAAAGAAGAAACGACCCTGTAAAAGGGTCGTTTCGACGTGTGATCCATAAGGTGTGAGACGTTGGTTTATTTACGTCTACGCTTAGCTGTCTTGCGAGTAGCCTTTTTCTTAGTGGCTTTCTTGCGAGTAGCTTTCTTCTTGGTAGCTTTCTTACGAGTAGCTTTCTTGCGAGTAGCCTTCTTCTTAGTAGCTTTCTTGCGAGTAGCCTTCTTCTTAGTAGCTTTCTTGGGAGTAGCCTTCTTCTTAGTAGCTTTCTTGCGAGTAGCCTTCTTCTTAGTAGCTTTCTTGCGAGTAGCCTTCTTCTTAGTAGCTTTCTTACGAGTAGCTTTCTTCTTAGTAGCTTTCTTGCGAGTAGCCTTCTTCTTAGTAGCTTTCTTGCGA
>Ga0115000_10001827_pt1 | contig 18650 bp, 18 predicted proteins | sample ArcticOcean_MG_C_6_FD_89690 | JGI IMG/M metagenome (GOLD analysis project Ga0115000, IMG submission 89690) | Marine microbial communities from western Arctic Ocean - ArcticOcean_MG_CB8_128 | ecosystem: Environmental > Aquatic > Marine > Oceanic | place: Arctic Ocean: Canada Basin | collected...
GACCCATTTCCCTTGACATAAAAACAATGTTTTGGCCTAATAGATTATTTAAATAGGGAGCTTTCTCTTCATTTTCCAAACTACGATATTGATTACCCGTTGCCTGATTTAAAGCTATCCAAGGTGTAACAAAGCGGTAACTAATTAGTTTTGATATTGGCTTAAAATAATCTTCTTTTTCTTCAATTTCTTTATCTGAAATTTTAAACGTTATATTGCCAAAGTCAAGCTCGTCTAAACTTGACAATACATCCTTGATGGGGCTAACCCCTTCAGAAACTGCAACAAAATGAATTTGCTCATCTAAAATTTTTACTTGAATGCGCGGATAAAGAAATTTATCACGGTACGATCCATCAAGCATCGGAACAATTTCTTTACCTTGAAACTTGCGCATTAAAACACCTTTTACCTGGTAAGGTGTTTTACGAACTGGTTTATCTGTAAAGAGCTTAACAGTAATTGTCTGTACTTTAGGATACTCAGAGCTCATATTTATACTTTCATAGCTTATAAATTATATTAAAAAGAGAGACCATTTAATTTTATTGACTCATAGTTTCCATAAACTCTTCATTAGTCTTTGTTCTACGCATTCTATCTTGGATAAACTCCATCGCTTCAACTACACTCATTTCATTTAGTAGTTTTCTAAGTATCCACATCCTAGCTAAAACTTTTTTATCTAATAACAATTCTTCTTTTCTTGTCCCAGACCTAATTAAATCAAAAGATGGATAAATACGCCTGTCACTTAATTTTCTATCAAGAACAAGCTCCATATTTCCAGTACCTTTAAATTCTTCAAAAATAACTTCATCCATTCTACTTCCAGTATCAATTAGTGCCGTTGCTAAAATAGTTAAGCTTCCACTCTCTTCCGTGTTTCTAGCAGCTCCATAAAAATGTTTTGGTTTCCTTAGCGCATTTGCATCTACACCACCAGATAAAATTTTACCACTATGAGGAATCACTGCATTATGTGCACGACCAAGTCGCGTTATACTATCTAAAAGAATAACGACATCATCTCCAAACTCAACCATTCGACGTGCTTTCTGAATGACCATTTCAGCTACAGCAACGTGACGTTCTGGTGGTTCATCAAACGTTGAACTTATTACTTCAGCTTCAACGTTTCTCTTCATATCAGTAACTTCTTCTGGTCTCTCATCAATAAGTAAAATAATCATTTTTACTTCAGGATGATTTTTACTTATTGCATTTGCTATTTTTTGGACAAGAACTGTTTTTCCTGTTTTTGGTTGGGCTACAATCAATCCACGCTGACCTTTGCCAATAGGAGAAATCAGATCAATAACGCGAGTTGATAAATCTTTTGGATTATCTTCTAGATTAAATTTTTGATCAGGGTACAATGGCGTAAGGTTAGAAAAAAGGATTGCTCTTCTAATCTCTGAAGGGTCTTTACCATTGACTTCTTCAACTTTTAATAGTGCATAAAAGCGCTCTTTTAACTTTGGCGGTCTGATTTGGCCTCCAACTTCATGACCTGTTCTTAATCCAAATCGTTTTATTTGAGAAGGACTAACGTAAATATCATCTGGTCCGGGTAAATAATTAAAATTAGGACTACGTAAAAAACCATAACCCTCATTTAGAACTTCAAGAACGCCACTAGCTGAGACGCCTCCGTCTTTTTCTGATTGAGCCTCAAGAATTTTTACGATTAACTCTTGCTTATTTAAACCTGAAAAGCTTTCAATCTTTAGTTCAGACGCTAAATCTGCTAATTCATTAATTCTTAGCTTTTGTAATTCATTAACATTCATATAAAATAACCTTGTTTAAACAATTAAAAATCTTTGAAATTGATAAAATGTTGGGAAGTTGCCTTTTTTAGGCTATAAAATAGGGTTTAACGCCTACCAACTATAAAGATATTACATAATTTTAAATCAAATATCCAAATTTATCAAAAACTTCTTTTGCAACGTAATGACTACCAAAAATTACTCCTGGAACATTTAATTTACTTGATGTTTTAACTAAATCATCTAATGCTTTTAAAAATGAATTCTCAATAATATAATTTGAGTAATCTAATTTTTCAAATGATTGTGCTAATTCTTTTCCTTCAAGTAAACCATTTTTTTTACTTCCACTTATAATAAGTGATTTAAATTTTCCATAAGTCGCTTTAACTACCATGCTTATTTCTTTATCGCTCTTTAATGTAATTAATCCAACAGGCGAACAAGCATTTAATGAAGTTATCGACTCTAGCATAGCATGAATTCCTTTGGCATTATGAGCAACATCATAAAAAATAAGCGGTTTAATTGACATTTTTTGCAACCTTGCTGGCCAAGTTGTCTTATCTAGACCTTTTTGGATAATTTTATAATTAATCTTTGAGTCAAAATTATTAATAATTGCAATACTTAAAGCTGCATTAAATGCTTGATGACCTCCAATTAATGGTATTTTAAAAAACTTATTTTTAATTTTAAACGATGTCCCCTTTTCACTAATCTTAATATCTTGAGGCTGTTCTTGATATATAGTTTTTGATTTTTTACTTCTTGATATTTCGCGAAGTATCGATAATGAAAGTTTGGCTTGTTTACCTAAAACTACCGGTATTCCAGATTTAATTATACCACCTTTTTCTTTGGTAATAGATTCTATATCCGGGCCTAAAATCTCTCGATGGTCTAGCGATATGGGAGTTATAGCTGTTACTGATGGAGTTATGACATTTGTTGAATCTAGCCTTCCTCCTAAGCCTGTTTCTATCACAGCTATATCAATATTATTTTCAGCAAAGTGTTTAAAAGCCATTACTGTTGTAGTTTCAAAAAAAGTTGACTCTATTTTTTCAATATCGTTTTTATAATTTTTTATAAATAATGCAATCTCATCATCTTTAATAAATATATTATTAATTTTAATTCTCTCATTAAAACTAACAAGATGTGGTGAAGAATACACTCCCACTTTATAGCCAGCTGCCATTAATATTTCTCCAACCATTGAACATGTTGAGCCTTTTCCATTTGTTCCGGCAACATGTATAGATCTATAATTTTTATGTGGATTACCACATTTATCTAATAATTTAATAGTATGAGATAATCCAACTTTAATTCCAAGCCTATTAAGATTATATAGATAATTTAATTGACTGTTAATATTTCTAGAATCGTCTAATTCTATCATTTTTTATTTTAGCTTAATTGGAATAAGTTATCGTTTATAAAAAATATTTAAAATAAAGTTATTATTATAAAATTAACTTTCAGAAAGATATTGCTCTCTTGAATAACGAAATTTAACAATTGACTTATAAATTGAGTTTGCAATTATTTGTCTATATTTTGGATTCCGCAAATTTTTCTCTTCATTACTATTAGTTAAATAACCTGCTTCAATTAATACATTTGGCATACTTGCTCCAATTAAAACGTGAAAACCTGCTTGCTTTACACCTCTATTTTTAGATTTAACTTTCTTTGACATTTCCTCTTGAACCATTGCTGCTAACTCTTCACTTTCTTTCATAAACATACTTTGTGCCATTGTTGCCATAATTAAATTCTCCCCAGATAAATCTTTATATTTATCATTTGACCTATCTTCTAATTTAATTACCTCATTTTCTCTAGATGCAACTTCAATAGCGTCTTCTGTTTTACCAGGGCGAAGCAAATAAGTTTCAAAACCGTAAGCTGTTTTATTTGGGTTTCCATTTAAATGAATGCTAATAAAAATTTTGCCATTGGATTCATTCGCCATTTTTGTTCTTTTCCAAAGAGGTACAAATATATCCTCAGTCCTGGTATAGATAACTTTTAACTTTGTATTTTTTTCAAGAAGTAGCCCTACTCTTTTTACAATATCAAGAGCAATGTTTTTTTCTTTTGTTCCTCTTTTCCCCATCGTACCGGGGTCTTTTCCTCCATGACCAGCATCAAGGATAACTGTATCTAATTTCCAACGGTCTTTTACTTTTTTCATCTGCGCTAAACTATTTTTAATAGAAGTCCTTAATGAAATGACAATTTCACTTGGGTCTTTGCTTTGATATAGTTCGTGACTCTCAACTTTTGTTCGAATTTGAAATGCTAATTGCGATGATTCCCCTAATTGATCTGCCGCAATACTTTTAATAATACCCCGAGTATCTGTTCGTCTTATTTCGCTTGTATCAACTAACCCTCCTGCCACTGTTAAATAAAACCATCCATTTTCATGAAAAAACGAACTAATATTCCCTTCTGGAAATAAATTGCGAGTCTTTATTCTTATAATTGTACCATTAGATTTTTGAGAAATATTTACACCTGTAATCGTAAATGCTTTTATATCAATATCTAAAACCATACGCCTTGAATCATATTTTATGCCGGGCATAGCTATGCGTTTAACTATATCAAAGAAAGCCTCTGCTGGAAGAAAAATATCATTATCCGTTAGAATTGTATGCATAGGCATTTGAAAAACTTGATCATCAACTAATAAATAACTACTATTCCCAGAAATCTTTATTCTATGATCACCAATATAAAGTACCATCTTGCCACGCTCTTTGTTAATAAAGGGCTCTCGCTTTGCTAATACTCTTGAAATATCTAGAGTGGATACATAGGTACCTCTAAGCTTATCAAGAGTCATAATATCATCAATTGAATTATCAACACGGTTAACTACCCGTATTGTGCCCGCATAGCTAATTGTAGCTAAGATTGTTAATTTAAGAGCAATGTTTAAAAATCTAGATAACATGGGTTAGAAATTATCCTCACTTTAAACGATAAACAATAAATGCTAAATAAAGTCTAATAAAATATATTTTTAGTTTTAATTGATATTATAAATAAAAACGCCCCACATTTCTGCGAGGCGTTAATCAACTTACTTTTTTGGTATTTATTTTTTGTACCAAAAAACTATTAGCATTAAAGCAAGTAGGCCAGCAAATCCAGCATCGCCAAATTTACTCATTAAATCGCCAATGCCTGCAATAACACCAAAGTAGTCGTCAAAAAGAATTCCAACGACAATACCGAGAACAACTAATCCTTTTAAAAGACTAGTTATCTCTCCGATAAAAGCAGTTACGGTTTCAAAGGCCTTATTCATTTGTTATCTCCTAGGATTATTAAAGCAGAAAGGGGCTCAAAAAAAACACCCTTCATTCTACTGGTTAACCTGCGAAAGAGACAAATATTAACAAGGCTAATAGACCTGAAAATCCTCCGTCTAGGAAAGATTCAACTAGATCTACTATTCCGCCAACGGGGTCAAACCCAGTTGAGTAAAGGATGTTTACAAATACAAACATCACAATAAGTGCTTTAATTAAGCCAACTACGGACTTGGCAATACCCTGCACGGTTGAAGTAAAATCAGCCATTAGGTTCCTCCTTGGTTAGGTTCAATTGAACAAAAAAAGGGGGCATGTATCCCATGCTCCCCTTGGTTCAATTCTTTCGCGTTTTGTGTATGTGGTTATCTTTTCCACTTGTTAGAATTTAAACAAAAAATAGAATTAATCAACAATTTTTGACTAATCATTTTTTTTATATGTTTTCTCCTCGTGAATGATCTTAAAAGTTCCTAAAATCAATATATTATATATTAATAAAAATTTAAAATAAAAGTTTAAAATGAAAATTTCAAATATTTTTGCTCGTGAAGTGCTTGATTCAAGAGGAAACCCTACTGTTGAAGTTGATATAAAATTGCAAGATGGAGCCTTTGGTCGCGCAATTGTGCCTTCAGGAGCATCAACCGGAAAACATGAAGCGGTTGAGTTAAGAGATGGAGATAAAAGTAGATATTTAGGACTGGGTGTTAAGAATGCAGTTTTGAATGTTAACACAACAATCTTAAATAATTTAAAAGGTCTTGATGCCAGTGATCAACAAAATATAGATAATATAATGATTGAGCTTGATGGCTCAACAAATAAAAATAAGTTAGGAGCTAATGCTATCTTGGGTGTTTCTATGGCAATCGCCCGAGCAAGTGCAATATCAAAGAGAGTTCCACTATATAAATATTTAGGAGGTAAAGAAGCCAATCTGCTACCTATTCCAATGATGAATATATTAAATGGTGGCAGCCATGCTGATAACAATGTTGATATTCAAGAGTTTATGATTTTCCCAATAGGCGCAGACTCATTTTCGGCTGCGCTTCAGATGGGAGCAGAAACCTTTCATCAATTAAAATCTGTTTTAAAACAAAAAGGCCTGAATACTTCTGTTGGTGATGAGGGTGGTTTTTCTCCAAATTTAAGATCAAATGCAGAAGCAATAGATTTTATTTTAGAAGCAATTGAAAAAACAACTTACTCTATAGGAAAAGAAATGTTTTTAGCATTAGATGTTGCCTCAAGTGAATTTTATAATAATGGTAAATATCATTTAATTTCTGAAAAGAAAAAATATACTTCTGATAATATGATTGAATATTTAAAATCTCTTGTAGTTCAATATCCTATCGTTTCAATTGAAGATGGGCTCGATCAAAACGACTGGGAAGGATGGCATGCTTTAAATAAGGAGCTTGGGTCTAAATGCCAAATTGTTGGAGATGATTTGACAGTTACTAGTATTTCACATCTTCAACGTGCAATTAATGAAAAATCAATGAATGCTATTTTAATTAAGCTTAATCAAGTTGGGTCGATTTCTGAAACAATTGATGCAATTAAACTTGCAAAAGCTAATAATTGTGCAGCTATTGTATCACATCGTTCCGGAGAAACAGAAGACACTACCATTTCAGATTTTTCTGTAGCGATGGGAATGGGGCAAATTAAAACAGGATCTTTATCAAGAACAGATCGCATTGCAAAATATAATCAACTACTTCGAATTGAAGAAGAACTTGGCTCAAAAGCAAAATATCCGGACATTGATATTTTAGGAAGAGTATGATTAATAATAGTAATTCAAAAAGAGTTAAAAGAAAAAACTCCAAACAAGTATATAAAACTGATATTCAAAAACGAATTATTCGGAGTATCCTTCTAGTTGGCGCGCTATCTCTTATAATCATTTTCTTTTTTGGCGACCATGGTCTTTATCAGTTATACACTTTAAAAAAGGAAAGAGCCTCGATTCAAAACCAAATTAATACTCTTCGACAAGAAAAAGTTGAATTAGAAAATGAAAAAATAAAATTAGAAACTGACTATAAGTATATTGAAGAGCTTGCCCGTGAAAAGTATAGAATGGCAAAAAAAGGAGAAAAAGTCTTTAAAGTAATTGATAAAAGAAAGAAATAATTAATTTTTTTCTATATTTTTCCCAAGATGCTTACTATAAATAAATAATTTATCTTTTTCTTCTTCCGATAAAGCATCAAATCCAACATCACTTACCTTATCTAAAAGCTGATCTACATTTGTTTGAATATTCGCTATTTTTTTTTCTTTTTTTATACTCTTTTTATATTTTATACTAGCTAAATAAGAGTTTAATAATAAACTAAACCTACGGATTGTCCATGTTGATTTCAAATATATAAACCCAATCATCATACCTGATAAATGAGTAAGATGACTAATATTTGATCCAGAATAACTTAAGGATGAAACAAAAGCTATGAACCCAAGAAAAATAACAAAGTATTTTACCTTTACAGGAAAAAGGAAATATATCAGAACTTTTCGATTTGGGAACATTAATCCATAAGCTAGTAATATCCCATAAATTGCTCCACTAGCTCCAATTAAAATAGCATTTCCATTAAAATTAAATAAAAGCCATATTAAACCTGAGCCAAAACCTGTAATAAAGTAAAACTTTAAGAATTCTCTTCTCCCCCATATTGATTCCATCTCTGATCCAAACATCCAAAGTACAAACATATTCATAAAAATATGAAAGAAATCTCCATGAATAAACATATATGTAAATGGTTGCCAAATCATAGGCCATACAGTGTTTGAAGATAATCCGAATATTTGCGCTAGGTCAAATTGTGATTGAGCAATATATCTAAATAAAAATAATAAAGCGTTTATAGATATTAGTATTTTTATTGCCTCTGTAAAGTTTTGCGGCTTAAAATCAATATTCCTAGGTTCTGATTGAAATTGATATCTCATATTAGTTTATAATTTTATATTTCCATTAAATTGAGAGGATTTCTCTAAGTATTTTAAGGGATTTTAAATTTTTAACGCCCTCAAAGTGTATACCTAGGCAAGTATTCAAATAATTGCTCACAACTCTTCTATCTTTTGCAGTTATTTTTAAATTTTCTTTTATTTCTAATTCGGCTTTTTCAAAATAATTGAAAATTTCTTTTGAATTTGGACCTTCATAAGGATTGGGCAAAGGAACAAAGTCTAATTCAGATTGATTCAAATCTGGCTTGAAACCTAAAAATGTTAATAAACTATATTGATAATGCCAGTAAATAAGATTTAGTTGATTATTTGAATTTTCTACTTCTTTTAAGGATCTAAATAATTCATTATAAAGATTATTATGAGAATCATTATCTGTAAGACATTTATCGGTTAACTCAATCATTGCCATCGCATAAGAAATTTTTTTTAAATCTTTAGGAATATTACGCCAAGAACAATCAAAAGATGCTTTTGATATTGTTTGGAGCTCTCGATTTTCTTTAAAATAAAAAACTAAGTTTAAACAGTTTACTGGTTGAAAATATGCTCCCATTGGAGATTTTTTTCTATGCGCGCCATGAACAATAAAACTAGTCTTACCTAAATCTTTAACAAAACATCTAGCAATAAGACTTGTTTCACTATAAGGAAAGCGTTTTAAAACAATTGCACTTGAATTTTTTATCATATCATGATAAAATTAATTATAAATATTATTAAGAATTAATATGCTTTTGCAAAAATTGCTTCATGCTTAGCAGGCTTTCCAGAAAAAATACAATCTAAACCTTCTATCTTCTCATCAAAGGGTATAACTCGAATAGTTGCTTTAGTTTCATTTTTAATAGTTCTTTCTGTTTCAGAGGTTCCATCCCAACCGCAACGAATAAACCCACCTTTATTTTTAATGACATCTTTGAATTGAGTGTATGTTGAAACGCTATGAGTATTGTTCTTTCTGAATTCTTTTGCTTGTTCAAAAAGGGTTTTTTGTATTGAATCAAGCAACTCTGGGATTCGATTAACTATATCTTCTTTCTTTACAAATTGCTTTTCTCCTGTATCTCGACGAGCAATTACAACTTGAAGTTTTTCTATATCTTTTGGTCCAACTTCTAATCGAATAGGAACACCTTTCATTTCCCATTCATTAAACTTGAACCCCGGACTTCCCTTTCTCCAATCTTCATGAACACGGACTCCCTTATTTTTAAGCTTTAATAAGATTGGTTCCAAATATTTAATTAATATCTCTTGGCTTTCTCCATTCTTAAAAATAGGCACAACAACAACCTGATATGGAGCAATTCTAGGTGGTAATCGCAAACCCTTATCATCGCCATGCGTCATAATAACTCCACCAACTAAACGAGTGCTTATTCCCCAGCTTGTTGCATAAACTAATTCTTCTTTATTCTCTTTTGTTTGAAAAGTAACATCAAATGCTTTGGCAAAATTTTGACCCAAGTTGTGAGAAGTTCCAGCCTGGAGAGCTCGCCGATCTCCCATAAGAGCTTCGATACAATACGTTTTATCTGCACCAGCAAATTTTTCAGATTCTGATTTAAACCCTGTGAGAACCGGCATTGCCAGATAATCTTCAGCAAGTTTGCGATATAATTCTAAAATAAGTAGTGTCTCTTCTTCTGCTTCTTCTGCTTTAGCATGAGCCGTGTGCCCTTCTTGCCATAAGAACTCTGTTGTTCTCAAAAAAAGTCGAGTTCTCATCTCCCAACGAACAACATTTGCCCATTGATTTATTAATAATGGTAAGTCCCTATATGATTGTATCCATTTTTTATACATTGACCAAATTAAAGTTTCAGAAGTAGGTCTTACTATAACTTCTTCTTCTAGTTTTGAATCTGGATCAACAACAAGCCCATTTTTGCCATCTGATTTTAATCTGGTATGTGTAACAACAGCACATTCTTTAGCAAAGCCTTCAACATGTTCAGCTTCTTTTGCTAAAAATGATTTTGGTATAAATAGCGGAAAATATGCATTTACATGACCAGTGTCTTTAATCATTTTATCAAAAGTCTCTTTAATTAAATCCCACATAGCAAAGCCATAAGGTTTTACAACCATCGTACCTTTAACTGGACCATAATCAGCTAGGTCTGCTTTAGTAACAACATCTGTATACCATGTATTATAATTTTCGCTTTGTGGTGTAACGCTTTTTGACATCTTTTTCTTTCAATATTATAATTAGAAATTAGTGGCTTAATAAAAGCCTTACAACGAAATTTGTAGGTTGTAATTGATTGGGTCTCATATACTCTAGAGATTACTTTCATAATGTTTGAATTAATAAAGGAGGATCATTTGAAACATCTATTTCCCAAAATTTTAATTATTACTTTTATATTACTTGGCTGTGAATCTAATAAAGCTGATTTGATTATTGAAAATGGGACTATTTACACCATGAATGATTTAAATCCACTTATCGATGCTGTGGCTATAAGAAAAGGTAAGATAATTGGTGTTGGCTCAAAAAATCATATTAAATCTTTCAAAAGTAAAAATACTAAAATACTAGATTTGAAAGGCTTAACCATGACACCTGGATTAATTGAAGGGCATGGCCATTTTATGGGCCTTGGTTATGCAAAAATGCGCCTAGACTTTTCTGCGATAGCAAATTATAATGAATTGGTAAATATGGTTGCTGATGCTGTTTTAAAGGCAAAGCCAGGCGAATGGATTTTGGGTAGAGGTTGGCATCAAAGTAAATGGGATTCTAAACCAATAGACCTTGTAAAAGGATTTCAAACACATAATAAACTTAGCAAAATTTCTCCAAATAATCCGGTATGGTTAAAACATGCTAGTGGCCACGCTGCCTTTGGCAATGCGAAAGCAATGGAAATTGCTGGTATTACATCAGAAACTGAGTTTGGCTTTGGAGGTGAGATTATCAAAGATCTAAAAGGCAATCCTACTGGTATTTTCAATGAAAGAGCTCAGGGTCTAGTAAATAAATATGTCGAAGGAGAAGGCGACCCTCAAAAGGCATTACAGTTAGCAGTTCAAACATGTCTTGAAAATGGAATTACTTCTTTTCAAGATGCTGGATCAGGGTCAACTGCTATTAATAATATGAGGACCGGTCTTAGAAAGGGTGAATTAAAAGTTAGGCTCTATGTTATGCTTACCAGTAGAGACCCCGAGTTACTTAAAACTTGGTATGATAAAGGGCCTGAGGTTGGAACCGGGAATGACTATTTAACAATTCGTTCAATAAAATTAAATGCAGATGGAGCGCTTGGCTCAAGAGGAGCCTGGATGTTGGATGACTATAGAGATCGTCCTGGACATTTCGGCATGGCAACGCAATCTATGGATTATGTTTATGAAGTATCTAGAGATGGACTGAAAAATGGTTTTCAAGTTAATACGCACGCTATAGGTGATAGGGCGAACAGAGAAGTCTTAGATCAGTATCAAAAAGTGTTTAATGAAAAACCAGAGCTAGCAACAGATCATCGTTGGCGAATAGAACATGCTCAACATATTGATCCCTTAGATATTCCACGTTTTGGTAAAATGGGGGTAATCCCTTCAATTCAAGGTATTCATATGTCCTCTGATCGGCCATGGGCAATAAATAGACTGGGCGAAAAACGAATCAAAGAAAGTGCTTATGTTTGGAGAGACTTAATAAATACTGGTTCAATTATTATAAATGGAACAGATGTCCCTGTTGAGCCAATTAATCCGATCGCATCACTTTATGCTAGCTCAACCCGTCAAACCTTAAAAGGAAAGCCTAAAGGAGGCTACGAACCTTATCAAAAAATGACTCGGATGGAAGCTTTAAAAAGTTACACTATTAATCCTGCTTACGGCAGTTTTGAAGAAGATATAAAAGGTTCAATAGACATTGGTAAATATGCTGATTTTACCGTTTTTTCCCAGAATATTATCACCATTCCAGATAATCAACTATTAAATACTAAAATTAAATATACTATTATAAATGGTCAAATTGAGTACCAAGCTAATTGAATAGTCAAAAAAAAGCTAAAGCCCTTCATCAAAGAAAATATCGTTTTTTGAATAATGAATTTATAATTGAAGGCCGTCGATCAATTGGTTCAGCGATTGAAGCAAATGCTGAAATTACTCTTCTTTTTTATACAACTAACTTTTCTGAAAATAATCCAGATATAATGGAAAGAGTTAAAAATATACCTTCAGAAATAATCTCATCGAAAGAAATCAATAATATATCACCTTCTATAACTTCATCTGGTATCTTAGCTATTTGTAAAATTTCAAAATTTCAATCATATAATAAAAATAAAAATATTATTTTTTTAGATAATATATCTGATCCAGGAAATCTTGGGACTATATTAAGAACCGCTGTTTGGTTTGGAATTGATCAAATTGCTTATTCTAGTGGATCAATTGACCCATATAACCCGAAAGTAGTTCGTAGTGCTATGGGAGCTCATTTCAATATTTCTTGGCTAGGTGAATTAAGTTTAAAAGAAATTAAGGGCTATAAAATATTAGGAGCTGATCATCGTGGAAGATCAATAGAGTCAATAAATATTGATAATCAAAAATGGGTACTAGTAATGGGTAGTGAGCCACATGGGTTATCTGAAAGTTCTCATCCACACTTGGAAGAGTTGATTTCCATACCTAAAGTTGGTGAAGGAGAGTCTCTTAATATCGGTGTATCAATGGGTATTTTACTATATGAATTGACAAAATAATGGATTCTTTTTCCCTTCATGAATAATAGGTTAATTTAGAGTATTATGATGAACCAAGCCCTCTCAGTTCGTTTTATTTTTATAATAGTTTTATTATCAGTGCTTTCAGCACTGATCGTTGGGTCAATCTTTGGCACAATGGATCCGGCCATCCTTTCAGGTGCTAATCCTGGACTCCCGACCTACCTTGCTATGTTTATTGGGCAAGGATTCTTAATAGTACCTGTTCTTTATTACCTTAAAAGAAAAAAGTTTGATCTTATAGATTCATTTCGCTTGAATCTTGTTTCTAGAGATATTATTTATACCACATTTTTTATTTCCATCGGAGCTATGATTTTATCTGATGAACTTAATATTCTTGTCGGTATGATAATCCCTCTTCCAGATTCTTTTTTACAGCTTGAAGCCTTACTAAAACCGGAGGATCCTTTATCTCTTGTTCTACTAATAATAACAATTGTTATTATTGCTCCTATAGGTGAAGAGTTATTATTTAGAGGCTTTTTGCAGACTGGCTTGGAAAAAGCATGGAATGATGTAACTCGCGCAATTTTATTTTCAAGCCTTTTCTTCGCTGTAATTCATTTTAATCCTTTTTGGATAATTCAAATATATTTTCTTGGTGTTTTATTAGGGTTTTTAGCTTGGAAAACAAATTCTATTATACCATGTATAATTTTTCATGTTATTATTAATGCTACCTCTTTATTGTTTACTTCTATTGAAGATTCTCTCGAACCAATAATTATTTGGAATGGACATATAAATCCAATTCTAATTTTTATAGGTGTCTTTTCTTTTTGGTATGGTTTTAAACGCTTAAATACGAGAGGATTCGTTTAATATGAAAAAGGAAATGTTTAGCACTGAGATTTCTATTTTACGTGATACTTTTAGAAGACTATTGAGGCGTCATGCTAAAACGAATATTATTAAACTTGTTGATAAGACTCACCCTGCTGATATGGCATTAATATTTCGTTATTTTAATGATTTAGAACAAGACACCGTTTTTGCCATGATGAAACCTTCAGAAAAAACTGTTGAGTTTTTAAATGAACTTGATGAAGCCATCACTATTAGAATTGTTGAAAATGAAGCTCCTTCAAGAATTGCTGCTATTCTTGAAGACGCAAGCTCGAATGAACAAGCATATCTAATGGGCCTTGTTGAAGAAACCTATGCTACCTCTGTAATTGATCTCTTTAAAGTTGAAGAGCAGGAAGAGCTTGAGGAGATGATGGCTTATCCTGAAGATAGTGCTGGAATTCTTATGTATACTGATGTATTTACATTACATGAGGAAACTCGCGCAAGAGAAGCTATTGCAGCCTTACAAGATCAGGAAGAAGCTGAAATGGTTTTTTACCTTTATACTATAGATAATGAAGGCGCGTTAACTGGTGTTATTTCACTTCGAGATCTCGTAACTACTCCTAGTGATACAATGCTAAAAGATATCATGACTAAAAAAGTGCAGACTGTGCGTCCTGAAACTGACCAAGAAGAAGTTGCGAGAATAGTATCTCAATATAATTTTTTAGCTGTACCTGTAATAGACTCTGATGAAAAGCTTTTAGGTATTGTCACCGTTGATGATGTTGTTGATGTTATACGTGAAGAAGCAACAGAAGACTTTTTAAAAATGGTAGGTGCTGGTGAAGATAGAGAAATTCTTTTAAAATCTTCTTGGGAGAACGCACGTATTCGACTACCTTGGCTATTTGCCAGTTGGATAGGCGGAATTATAGCCGCTTATATTATTGGAGTCTTTGATGATGTATTGCAAAATACGCTTGCTTTAGCTGCTTTCATTCCTGTTATTATAGGTATGGGAGGTAACGTTGGTACTCAATCTTCAACAATGATTGTTCGCGGCCTGGCAACTGGGCGTGTAGGGTTCGAAAATTCATCTAAAATTCTATTTAAAGAGATTCGTGTTGGGCTCATACTTGGTGTCCTTTATGGCATCTTGCTTGGATTGTTTGCGATTGTTCGCTTTCTTGATATTTCACCTATTTTAGGATTGGTTGTTGGACTAAGCATTTGTGCATCTATGCTGATTGCCGCAACAATTGGTTCGTTAGTTCCTCTTATCTTAGATCGTTTTGATATTGACCCTGCCGTTGCTACAGGTCCTTTTGTAACAACAGCCATTGATATTCTTGGTGTGGCTCTATATTTTATAATTGCTGGTGCTTTATTTAATATAGGTTAATATGTTTATGTATAAAGGTTTATTATTTATTTTCACAACGGTTAGTCTTTTTGGACAAAATTTTAATATTACTATCTATGGTCTCTCTGTTGCAAAAGCTACTTGGAAGGTTAATTCTGATAAAGTTGACCTTGAATATAAAACAGAAGGGCTTGCAAATTTAATCTGGCCAGCAGAAAACATATATTCAACTAAATTTGATCTAAATAATTATAATCTTTATAATTTTAATAAAAAAATAAATCAAGGAAATTTAAAGCAAGCAGTCTCTTTTGATATGAAGAGTGACTCCTTGGTATACAAAAACAAACATAGAGTCAGAATAAAACCAACCTATAACCTTTTTTCTTTATTAGTGCTAATTCAAAAAAAATTCACACCCGAGCTAGATGCTAAATGGTTATCCTTTGAGCATGAAGGAGCTTTATTTAATGGTCGATTTATTTCAGCTGGATTAGATACAATTGATTTTAATGGTGAAAATATAATTTGCGATCATTTTAGGTTTGATATTGAAAAATCTAATAAAGAGGACTCTTTTTTAGATCAGACCGATCGGTTAATGAATTATTCTGTAAAAGAAAATACAGTTAGGCAAATCTGGGTGGAACGAAATGGAAATCGTCGTATAATCAAAGCAAATATTTTAGTGAATGGCTTTCCATTCAAGGTAGATATTCAAAATGACTAATAGACCATTTTTTAAAAATTACGGAAAACATATTCTAATTTGGATTTGTATATCTACAGCCATTGGTGTTGCCTTAAAATTTGGAATTGATAAAAATGTTGTTGTTTTTGGAACATTGGTAGTTGGTGTTTTCACACAGGCTTTTGCTGGGCTCGCTGCTTTAATGGGTGCAGTTCCATTAATAGGCCCTTTTGTTGTAAAAATATTTGCAATTCCATTTTTTTGGATACTAAATGCTATGGGCTATTTTATTGGTGCAGTTGCAATTAAAAAGGGTTATCGTAGTGAGTTTACTAAATCAAGGGTCCTTACATTGGCTCTCCTAATCGGTATAGTTATTGGATATATCATTGGGCATTTAGTCCCAATGAGATAATAATAATATGAATATTTTAATTCTTCATGGCCCTAACCTAAATCTGCTTGGTTCTAAATCTGCTGAGATAGGGGAAAAAATAACAATTGATAAAATTAATACAGGAATTCGACGCCATATAAGAAAAGAAGACCTTCAAATAAAAATTTTACAAACACATAAACAATTTCACGCAATTAATTTTATACAACGAAATCGAAATTGGGCAGATTTTTTTCTGATTGCACCTATGTCATGGGCTCGATATGAATATTCAATTTTAGATGCCCTAAAAATATCTAAGATTAAAACTCTTCAAATCTTATTCACTGATAATTATAGTGATATAACTAAATCAAATTCAATTTTTTCAGAATTTTGTACTTCTACACTGATAGGGTCGCCTGATAAAGTTTATTTAGAAGGTCTTGATCATATCCAAAAAATGATCTGATTTTTTGCGTTATTACTTTTTTATTATTTTTTTATTGTGGATGGGTTGTACAAAACCTGCGCATAAAACCCTAAATGTTGAAAAACCAAAGTTTGAACCTCTTTTCCAAGTTTCGGAGAATTTGCTAATAGCAAAAATAACAACTAATAAAAATTTTACTGCTTATGATTCCCTCTCTTTAGCTGCCAAAAAAGGTATATCTATAAATAAACTTATTGATTTAGCAGATTCCACGCTTCATGACTCTTCAAGAATTATGTTTTTACCTTTACTTAATGATTTATTACCAGAGAATAAACGCTCCAGAAAGCTCAATAGTATTTCATTAAAAAATAATTTGGTGGATATTACATTTTTATTAGATACTACTCTTATCTCTCCTATAATTAGACAGACAATTTCTAAATACAGTATCGATAAAACGATAAACCCTTTATTTGATCGTAATGGAATAATTCCAAATTTTAGCCAACTTTCTCCTACTACTTATCTAGCTCTTCCTACTGAAAAACTTAATTTACCAACAAAAGCTTCAAGGCTTCCCAATGCTCCTCGAGCGTATCGTTCAGGAGTTCATCGTGGAATTGATTTCTTTTCTAATTGGGGAACGCTCGTTAGATCTGTCGCTGATGGCGTCGTCATTCGAGCTGATCTAAACTATAAAGAAATAGATCCTGATTTTAGAATTGAAATATTAAATAAAGCAGCAAAACTAGATCGAACACCCTCTGATATTTTTAACGAACTACTTTTAGGTCAAGCCGTTATTATTGATCATGGCTTTGAGTTATTTACAGGTTTTAGAGCAATTACAATCTATGCGCACTTATCACATATAAATAAAAATATTAAACCTGGTTACAAAATCTCTAAAGGTGAGGTTTTTTCTAAATCTGGTAATACCGGTACACGCCCAAGCACTTTAGGCACACGAAAAGAATCTCATCTACATTGGGAGTTAATCTTACAGGATAAAGATGGCGAGTATTATTTTGGACAAGGGTTAAAGTATGATGAGCTAAATAGGTCTTTAAATAGACTCTTTAAATAATTAAGAGCGCGCTCTATTAAGATTTTCTTTAATGGTTTTATCATCAGGTAGTACTTCAATCGCTAATTCGAAACAAGTAATAGCTCTTGGTCTATCTCCTGACAAATAATAAACTGAACCAAAATAGTCAAGTATTAATCCCCAACGCCGTCTAATTGCTTCTTCTGAATCTCCCATACCTTCTAGTTCTTTACTTAAAAAAGCTTGAATATCTGGGTTTTGATATTGACTATAATGAAGACCAGCCAAAGCTAAAGCTTTTATATCAATATCCTCGCTTTGTACATATATTTTAATTTTTTCTACAATAGATTCATCTAGCTGAGCCATCCCGGGCACTAAATATCGTTTTATAAAATAGGTTAAATTCGTAAACTGACTCATGGGGTGTCTTAACTCTGGTTTAAGTAAAAGTTCTGCGGCATCATTCCCTAACATTGAACTCGTTACTTTTAAACGGTTTGCAATAGCTGGATGAAGAGGCTTTACTGGCCCGTACCAATCATCAACATTTTTTTGCAATGCAATAACTGAATCATCTATATGGCACTGAGCACAAGCAGAAACAAACCCTTGAGAATCATCGTACTCAGGCCTTGGAATTGAAACTGTATGGTCAGACCTTTCGTATTTGATCTGATCTCCTATTGCAGTATGCTGCCTATAGGGCATATGACATGAAATACAGCGACTTCCTTCAGATTCGGGCGGATGGTATGTATGTGAAACAATATCATTAGATTTAGCCATATGGCATGATAAACACTGATTATCATCAAATCTATCTAACAACAATTTTCGATTAATATCTTGATAGTCATTACTATGAGGATTGTGACAGCTAATACAAGTCATGGCACCACTTAGGAAGCAGTCACTATATAAATGATTTTGCTGGTAACCAAAAGTAGTTATTCTACCATCTACCGCATATGGGTTTTCATTGCCTAACAAAGCTAACTTTAATGAATAAAATTCTTCAAGTTTCTCACCTGGTAGATAGCCTGTTTTTATTGGTGTTTTAACTGC
>Ga0115000_10001828_pt1 | contig 18637 bp, 17 predicted proteins | sample ArcticOcean_MG_C_6_FD_89690 | JGI IMG/M metagenome (GOLD analysis project Ga0115000, IMG submission 89690) | Marine microbial communities from western Arctic Ocean - ArcticOcean_MG_CB8_128 | ecosystem: Environmental > Aquatic > Marine > Oceanic | place: Arctic Ocean: Canada Basin | collected...
AAATTCATTGGTGTTCGTAATGCGGTTTATTTCCTGCTTTTGTGCCTCAAATTCAAGCTGAATGGTTTGTCTTTCTGTGGCTCCAATCGTTCCCGTGGATGCCTGTGACGCAAGTTCTCGTGTTCTAATAAGAATTTCAGCTATGACAGTCAAACCACCTTCCGCAACATTATTAATCAAGGAAAGACCGTCCTGAAGATTCCTTGCCCCTTGACGAAATGCACGTGCATCGGAACGTAACGACTCAGATATAGCAAGACCTGCGCCATCATCGGAACTGTTCTTGACACGTTCCCCAGAGGCAATTGTCCTAAGGGCTTTTCCTAGGTTATCGTTGTTTGAGCTTAGGCGGTTTTGCACAAATTGTGAACTGAGATTATTGAAGATTCTTAGTGGCATTCCATTTCCTCCCTGAAACTGGAATTTATTAGAATTGAATGGTGATCCATATTGAAACCTCCAAGTTTCAAACTATTATGGGCCAATTTCGATTGCAGCCTCCAAGCTGCGTTAATTTAGTTACGGCTAAAATGGAGATTTCTTGAGTTTTAAAATTAAATCTACTAAAGATTCAAATGAATAAGTCATAAACAGGAAGTAGAATGGTTGGAATAGATTATTAAATAATTTAAGGAATGACTTAAAATGACACAGGAATCATTAAAGGTCGATGGAATGACCTGTCAGCATTGTGTTCAGACAATCACAGATGCGCTAGGGGAAATTGCCGGAACAAATAAAGTTGCAGTGGATCTCGATAAAAAAAAGGTGCAGGTAGATTACAACGAAGAAGAAACTAACTTGCAGGAAATTTCAGATAAAATTGTCGAGATAGGGTTTGAATTAGTAAAGAATTAGTACAGCCGCTCAGGAATCCAGTTTTCCAATCGTAATTTTCAGGGCTTTTTCTAGACCTTCTCGGAATACTTTTACTTGGACGTCTCTACCAATTTTCGTGTCCGCAACCATTTTTTGCAAATGCTTTGAACCGGGAACAGGGTTGCCATCAAACTGAAGAATTATATCTCCTCGCCTGATCCCTCCTTCATGAGCTGGAGTTTTCGAATCCACACTATTTACAAGCACCCCATCTACCTTTTTAAATTCTAATGTTTGAGCAAGTTCGGGAGTAAGGTTTTGAATGCCAATACCAAGCCAACCTCTAGGCACAGAACCACTTTCGACAAGTTGATTGGAAATTTTTAATGCAGTTTCAACAGGAATAGCAAAGCTCACTCCAGAACCAATAGCGGCTACTCCCGTATTGATACCAATAATACTACCTTCTAGGCTGATTAACGGACCCCCACTATTGCCAGGATTAATAGATGCATCCGTCTGTATGAAACTTTCGAACCGCGTCATTCCTAAATCGGTTCTGCCTTTACCACTTACTATCCCAACCGTGACAGTACCCTCAAGCCCATAGGGGTTACCAATGGCCATAACCCATTCACCAACCTGTAAGTCGTGAGAATGACCAAACTTAGGTACGGGTAAACTTCGTAGGGTGGATATTTTTAGGACGGCTAAATCGGTGTGGGAATCGTGTCCAAGTATCTTCGAAAAATACTCTCGTCCATTTGAAAGTTTGACTAGAACTCTGTCCATTTCTTCGATGACATGATAATTGGTCAAAATATAACCACCCGAGTCCAGAATAATTCCAGACCCTACATTTTCAACTATAAATTTTTTTCCACGAAGGTTACTAGACAACCATGTCTTAGCTTTTAAATACCAAGAGTCATGTGGATCTATTTCATACCAGGAAATTTTTTCGACCACTTCCTTTACTTTATTAATACTCACCACAGAAGGTTTTATTGCTTTGGCATTTCTGATAAAGGCTTCCTGTAATTTTAAAAGCCCTTGATAGTCATTAGCAGACACCACCTTGTTTGAGATCGATTTGATAGGAGAGGGAGGCGTGTAAGAAAAATAATATCCGGAATTGATATAAATAAATGTCAAAAGCAGTAAACCCCAACCTGCAATTCTGAGGTTGCTGTTTTTATCAGACATTTTTAAATCCGGTATAGAGAGTTACGATTCCGAAGGTCAATTGCTTAAATGAGACTTTTTGAAACCCCGTATCTTCAAGCATTTTTTTAAATTCATTTCCTTGCGGAAAATTAGCAACGGATGCAGGTAAATAGGAGTAAGCACTCTTATGTCCCGAAATGATACGTCCGGTCAAAGGTAATATGTTCTCAAAATAAAATCGATAGAGCCATTGCAATAAACCATTTTGTGGAAAAGAAAATTCTAGCACGACAATTTTCCCTTTTGGCTTGAGGACGCGATACATCTCCCGGATTCCCTGCTCAGGATCCGAAAAGTTTCGCACCCCAAAAGCGGTTACGACACCATCAAAAATCTTGTCCTTTAACGGTATATTTTCTGCTGATCCCGGGATTAACTTTATATCTTGCCCGGATACTTTTTTGTTGCCAAGCTCGAGCATCGACTGGCTAAAATCCATGCCAATAATTTTGTGTGGTGCCGGTTGTCGACTTGCCATTTCCACGGCGATATCTGCGGTTCCTGTGGCTACATCGAGAAAAGTTTTATTGGCAACAGAATCAAACTCGTTGACCGCTAATTTCCTCCAGCGTCTGTCATAGCCAGCGCTCAAAAGGTGATTGAGGAAATCGTAGTGAGGAGCCACAGCATTGAACATAGCCTGAATCTGATTCGCATCACGGAGTGGCGCTGCTGTTATTTCCAATATATTCCTCAAAGGCTTGAATTTTAATGACTCTGTGTTGAAAAATTTTAACACCTGTTGATATATGGTACAAGTGAGAATGGGGAAAATTTCAATGTCCTGAATTCCATAAGGGGAAGTACATGAAAACGGTTCTGGTAACTCTTGTACCTGGGTTTGAAGAAATCGAAACGATTACGGTTGTTGATATTTTAAGGAGGGCAGGGGCCAGAGTGACATTCGCCTCCACGGTTCCGGTTGTGCTAGAAGGTTCTCAAGGCATAAAAGTAGCCCCTGACGAGATGCTGGAGGCTTTTATGGATAAGGAGTTTGATATGATCTGCCTGCCCGGAGGACAACCCGGAACAGACAATTTAAAAAATTATCCGCGTATAGAAAAACTATTACAGAAGATGCAAAATCAGGGGAAATATATCGCCGCCATTTGTGCCGCACCCACCGTATTGCAAAAATCAGGTATTCTGAAAGGCAGGTCTATGGCATGCCATCCATCGGTTCAGTCCCAATTTGACTCATATATTGATGGTAGAGTTGTGATAGACAGAAAGGTGATTACCAGCCAAAGTCCGGGGAACTACTATGGAGTTTGCCCTGAAACTGGTTGAAATTCTCTTTGGGGTTAAGCATATGAAAAGGTAAATGCTGGCGTTTTAGCATGTATTTTAGCATGTACGAATAAATCTGAAACTTTTTCAATATATTCGCATCTAAATTGAGCAATAGGGTAATTTTTTCACACAGACACAGAAAGAATTATGAATATTCCACAAATGATCATCAAAAAAAGACGTATCAAACGTCGAATATTGAAGAAAAAGGCCTTTGAAGAAAAGTGTTACCATTGTAGCGGTGCTTTTAAGGGATCTGAAGAATTAGAGAGTTGCCTGATGTGTGGACGAGAAAAAGGCCATATGTGCGATAACTGCTTGCACGTCCCAAAAGACAAACAGATTCAGAAATCCGCTTAAGATCACTCCAGATATAAGGAAGCTTTAAATACCATTCTGGTTTTACCACCTACCCGGATTATTGTTCCGTCGATCTTTACAAAAATAAGGCCCGGTCGCTTCATTTCATAACCCTGTTCAATGACAACGTTTTCCTCTTTTGGGTTCTTGTCGTTTAAATAATATCCCAACGCCCCTGCAACACTTCCCGTTGCGGGGTCTTCGGGTATCCCGACAAAAGGAGCAAAACCACGAGAGTGGATGGAGTTCTTTTGATCCAAGGTCTGCCGAGTAAACGGATAAATCATGTCGACCCCGGCTTCCTCCAACAACACTTTTAATAGTGACAAATTCAAAACGATTCGCTGCATGGCACGCAGAGAATTTATAGGAACCAACAAAGCAGGAAACCCTGTCGATGCAGTTTGAACAGGAAGGTCGATGTTATTTACAGTAAGCCCTAAAACTTGCGCGATTTCTTCCGTGTTTGTAAAAGTCTGTAATATTTTACCCGGAGGTTGGTTCATAAAAATTTTACCATTCTCTTGTAAATCGACTGGAATTATCCCTACCTTAAAGTTTAAACGTAAATGATTTTGTGTAGAAGGAATCAAGCCGGCATGTCGCAAAACAAAAGCCGTACCCAGAGTAGGGTGACCGGCAAAGGGGATCTCTTTTTCAGGAGTAAAAATTCTAACATCGAAATCCGCGTCGGGATGAGAAGAGGATAGAACGAACGTGGTTTCAGACAAGTTCATTTCCCTCGCCACCTGCTGAAACTGCGCTTCTTTGAAATCCTCACCACGTAAAAATACTGCTAATGGATTCCCTCCGAATAATTCATCCGAAAAAACATCTACCTGATAGAAAGGTGTTTCCAAAATAGTTCCTTACGAAAGATTTTTATCCACCCATCGCTTGAGCACATACAAAGCCCAAGGACGAGACCACGATATTTTCCCAGCCAAAAACTGCTGCCATATTTTTTCTATCGCCTCTTGAGAAATTAAGTTCTCTAAAGGTTTGACTGAAGTAAGCAAAACCGATTCCATTTCCGGTTTCATTGCGCCGCGCATCCAAGGCTCGAAGGGCAGGGTGAATCCCATCTTTTTACGGTGCACAATCGAATCCGGCAAAGGCGGCTTTATCGAGTCCACTAATAAGGACTTTGGTGTGGTAGTCAATTTTTTTAATCTCGCTGGCATGCTGAACATATGCTCAACCAATTTATGATCCATGAAAGGCACACGAACCTCTAAAGGATGCGCCATGCTCATCATGTCGGTATCTCTAAGAAGCATGTTCTTTAGATAGTGGGTTGTTTCAAGATAAGAGATTAAACTGAAATCGTCATTTACTTCCGCTCTGCTTAATTTCTCTAAGGCACAATTTGTTGTATTGAAATTTTTCAGGGTTTCGTTCTTGACAAGGTTTTGATCCTGAAATAATTCGGAAACTTGATCCTGACAATAAAGAGCGCGAATTAAATAATATTCATGGGCGCCACTCAATTTCCCATTCAACCAATGGTCAATCTTGATACCTTGATCAACAGGAAGTGAAAATTTTAATAATTTTGTGCCGAGGTTCAATAAAAATTTAGGATAGTGCTTAAGCCATTTATTTTTCTCCAATAACTTTGGAACCAATTGAAAAGAGGGGTAGCCGCCGAACAATTCATCTCCACCGAGACCACTCAAAACCACTTTCAATCCAGCTTCATACGCCGCTCGTGAAATGAGGAAGGTGTTAATGCCATCCATAGTTGGTTGATCCATTGCGTTGATAGCAGAGGGGAGGGCATCCAATAACTGTTCTTCATCTAAAGTTAATAGTTTATGTCGAGTTTTAAACAAACGAGATATTTTTGCAGAATGCTCCGATTCATCAAACTCTTTTTCTTTAAAACCAATAGTGAGAGTGTCTATCGGTTCGTCTGAAATGCTCGCCATATGAGAAACGATGGCGCTCGAATCAATGCCGCCACTGAGAAAAGCACCGATAGGAACATCGCTGACTTGGCGATATTTCACCGCATCACCAAGCAAGCTTTGGATCGAGTCTGTAGAATCGGGTTCAATAGAATTAACAGAATCTAATGGATGCCAGTATTGGGTTTCTTTCACGTTGCCATCGCAGTCGACAACAAGATAATGACCTGCCTTGAGTTCTTGAATATTGCCGATCAAGGTGTCTGGAGATTTCAAATGTCCGAATGAAAGGTAATGATAAAGTCCGGTGGGGTTTATTTCAGAATCGGATAATCCAGAAGCGAGAAGGGCGCGAACTTCTGATGCAAATAGAAACTGCTTTTCGCCAGCAATATAGTAGAGGGGTTTTATTCCGAGTCGGTCACGCGCCAATATCAATTGGCTTTTTTTAGAATCCCAAATAGTAAATGCGAACATTCCACGTAGCTTTTTCAGACAATCGATACCCCAGTACTCGTACGATTTTAAAAGAACTTCGGTGTCTGATTGGGAGTTAAACCGAAACTTGTCCGATAATTCTTCGCGCAGTTCTCTGAAATTATATATTTCGCTGTTGGTGGAAATCCAGAGAGATTTGTCATCGTTAGCCATCGGCTGATGACCACCGGGACTGAGATCAATTATAGAGAATCTCTGATGACCTAAATGTAGAGTTGGCCCGTTTTCGCTGGTAATGACTTTTTCGCCCCGATCATCAGGACCACGATGCCGAATCCGGTCAAGCATAAATCGAAGAATTCGACTTGCATTCTCAGGTTGATCATTTTCATCAAAATCAAGAAGACCAGCAATACCGCACATTTTGATTGAGGAAGATTAATTAATGGGAAAGTAAACTATTAGATTTTCGAAGCTTGTATTTATAGAATCATATCAAATCCCTTTCAGGTTCCCATAATATATATTATGTCAACTAGGGATTGAAAGCTAGATTAGGGCTTGAAAAACAACCTTAAGATGTTTGTTTGCCTATTAATGAAGATTACTTCTTATTCAGGGTGTCTTTTACGGCTTTGACAATATGGCTGTGGGACAATCCATACTTTTCAAATAACTGAGGTCCGGTTCCCGTTTCAGCGAACTGATCTTTAACGGCCACTCGTGTGAAAGGTACGGCGATTTGGTTATCCAGTAAAACTCCGCCAATAGCATCGCCCAGTCCGCCGATAACATTATGATCTTCGGCTGTAATCACAGCGCCGTGTTTGCGAGTTTGCTCTACAACAATTTCACGGTCGATGGGTTTAAGGGTCGATATATTGACTAACGTGACGTTGATATTATCTTTTGCCAGTTCCTCCATGGCTACCATGCTCTCCTGAACCATGATGCCTGTGGCGAAAATAACTAGATCACTGCCTTCTTTAACTACCCTGCCCTTACCAATTTCAAACTTATAGGAGCTATCAAATATCCCTTTTACTTTGGGTCGTCCCAGACGAAAGTATGCGGGGCCTTTATATTCTGCTAGTGCTTTGGTAGCTTGAACGGTTTCTTCCCAGTCTGCAGGCTGAACAACAATCATATTAGGAATTGCGCGGGTGTAGGCGATATCGACGATCATTTGCGCGCTCGGGCCGTCTTCTCCAACCGCAAGTCCGCAATGGGTGCCTACCAATTTAACATTGGTGTTGGAATAAGCGAGGCTAACGAGAACTTGATCCATTGTTCTGCCAAGCAAAAAGCAAGCGAAGCTTGTGGCGAAAGGGATTTTGCCTGTAGTGGCTAGCCCCGCAGCTGTACAGACCATATCTGCTTCGGCAATTCCTATATTAAAGAAACGATCGGGAAATGCCTGACCGAATTTTTTAGTCCGGGTACTGTCACTGACTCCAGAGTCGAGGACAACAATATCTGTATTGCCTCCGATATCCACCAAAGTTTGGCCGTATGCATCGCGTGTGGCTGCGTCTTTCATCCTTACTCCAATTCCTTTAAAGCTTTTTCATAATCTTCTTTAGAAGGTGCTACACCATGCCAGGCGGTTTTTCCTTCCATAAAGCTGACACCTTTTCCCTTGATGGTGTCGGCTATAATGACCCTTGGCTTTTCAGCATGCGATGGTAATTGCAAGACCTTCATTATTTCATCCATCTTATGACCGTCGATGCGGTGAACATCCCAACCAAAGGATTCCCATTTAGCTACAAGAGGCTCGATATCTTTAAGGTCTTTAGTTATATTGTCTTGTGCTACTTTGTTGAAATCGACAATCGCAACGAGGTTATTGCTTTTAAATTTGGATGCAGACATTGCCGCTTCCCAAATTTGCCCCTCTTGCAACTCACCATCCCCCAAAATGACATAAGTTTTGGAGCCAAACCCTTGCAGCCGGGTTCCTAATGCTATCCCGTGCGCAACGCTTAATCCTTGACCAAGGCTGCCAGAGGCAATCTCAATTCCAGGAGTTTTAGGGTGGCCGTGGCCAGAAAGAAATCGTTTGCTGTTAATTTTTCTATAGTCATCGAGATCGGACATTTCAATAAATCCTGCTTTTGCGAGTACGGAATAATGAATCCCGGAAGCATGGCCTTTGCTCAACAAAAAACGATCGCGTTTAGGGTCTTTTGGATTGCTAGAGTCATAACGAAGTATTCCCCCGAAGAATAAAGCGGTCATCAAGTCGGTTGCCGACAAACTGCCACCTGGGTGCCCTGATCCGGCTTGAAAAATGATTTTCAAGGCCAGACGCCTAAGCTCTAAAGCGGAATTTTCTAGTTCTTTAATATCTGTTGTCATAATAAACCTAAATATTTCTGCTAAAAAAACGTGATCATGCTTATAGCATAATCAATTTCTATTTGCGAATTGAAAAAGGCAGACCGCGAGCAAAATGACTTTAGACTGGAGGGTTATTTTTCCGATTCAGGGAGGGTCACAAAGTCATTACACAAAGAAAGCAAAATTTCGAAGTTAACAGGCTTGGTGAAAAACGAATTGGCCCCTGCTTCGAGAACTTCGGCTTCGTAGTATGGCAGGTCTCCAGAGATGCTGATAATTTTTATATTTTCCGTTTCGGGGTCTGCCCGCAAGTTTTTACAAACTTGTAATCCATTGATGCCGGGTAAGTTAATATCTAGAATCATAATGGTGGGTTGGAATTCAGCCGCTTTTTTGCCTGCTTCCCATCCATCGTAAGCGGTTTCGACAAGAAAATTGTTTTCCTGTAATATCTTTTTCAGAATATCGCAAAATTTAACTTCATCATCGACTACCAATACTTTTCGACTAGACTTATCTTTTTTCTCTTTCTCCAGAATTTCCTTGATCATCGTAATGGTGTAGCCCTTTTTCTGCAAGGCATAAACCTGTTTGCATCTTTCCTCTACCCAGGCAGGATAATAGCCCACAATTCCTTTACCACCAGGATGACCTTCTTTTTGCGGATCTGGAAAGAAAAGGTACTTTTTTTGCCATAACCATAGGGTCTTTCGAGTTATGGGCACTACCTTTAAAATATCAGCCGCAGTAATTCTTGACATGGTCCGTATTGAATTTGAAGTGGTATAATCTGATCTAAACTATAATTAACTATATAGAATTTTCCAGCGATATGCCACAGTTAATGTAAATTCTGTTAGCATTAGATGGGGCAAGTTTAATATTAAATTAAATATTTTTTTTAAATGTTTAGATAGTATTATCTAATCTTAATTATATCTATATTGGGAAATAGTTTTTTATTCTATTTAAAAAGAATATCTCAAAAGGTATTCAAGAAAAAAACTTCAAAACCCGATAAATATCATTAAAGCGAACTGTTTATTTACGCAAAGCTCGACGATAAGGAAAAACTATAACAGTCCAGCTTTCGTTTAACATATCAATTACTGAGTCCGAGAAATATAATAGATATATACATCCACTCATTTCAAGGTTTGGAGTTCAAAAAAATATGAGTTTTATCGGCAAAATTATAATCTACAGCTTTGCTTTTGCTGCCTTATCGCTTGCACCGCAAAAGGTTGGTGCTGAGGAAATTTCTACATCCCCTCTTCCTATTTCATTGAGCTTGAAAGAAACGATTGCAGACACACTAAAAAACAACTTAAGCATTGCAGTGCAAAAATACAACTCGAAAATTATTGAGCAATCCATTTTTGAAAAAGAAGCGGATTTTGATGCCACCTTGGATTTTGAGTTTTCTGTAGGCGAGGAAACACGTCAGGTCGCAGGCGCATTTGCTAATCCCAGTAAAAGCAGAAATCAAGATTATGATTGGGACTTTTCTATCGCTCAAAAATTTGTGACAGGGGGAGATTATGAGTTGAGCTTCGATACAAATAGAGGCCTGAGCAACTCAACATTTGTGGGGCTAAATCCACAATACACCTCTGATTTGAACTTGTCGTTGACCCAACCTCTATTAAAAGATTTTGGGATAGATAATAACAAGCGTGAAATTTATATCGCTAAAAACAATCAGAAGATATCTGACTATGAGTTTAAAAATTCTGTCATTGATGTGATTGCCGAAGCTGAAAATATTTACTGGGATCTGGTTTTCAGTATTGAAGATCTAAAGGTAAAGAAAAAGTCATTGGAACGAGCGCAAGATCTGGAAAAGCAGGTTAAAGCTCAGGTTGAAGTTGGGACCATGGCGCTACTAGAAGTTTTGCAGGCACAATCAGAAGTCGCATCCCGCGATCAATTGCTCTTAAGCTCTCAGGATCTTATTCTCGATAATGAGGATAAATTGAAGAACATATTAAATTACACCTTCGATTCCGAGCTGGGTCAAAAGAACATTCGTCCCAGCGATGCCCCTTTGTTTGATCCGGGTAAAGAAGGCACTCTCGATGAAGCTCTGCATGCAGCTTTAAGCCTAAGGCCAGACCTTCTAGGTAAAAAGAAGGAACTTGATAATCGCAATATTGAAGTCAAATATAATGAGAACCAAATATACCCCACTCTCGATCTGGTGAGTAGTCTGGGGCTTAATGGCATCAGCGGTGAGGCGATAAATGTTACCAGTGGTACTGTTCAGGGACTCAGTAAGTTTGGTGGAGGTTATGACAACGCCTTAAGTGATCTCACTACCGGGAAATATCACCTTTGGCAGTTTGGACTGAACCTGAGTTACCCCCTTGGTAACCGTGCAGCCAAAAGCAAACTGACTGCAAAGAGGCTTGAGGTTGTACAATTATTACTGGATATAAAAGATCTTGAAAGAACTATTACCCTTGAAGTTCGCGAAGCCTACCGACAAATTAAAACGGATATAAAACGGGTTCACGCTGCCCGAATTGCAAGGAAATTCGCCGAAGAGAAACTCAGTGCAGAAGAGAAAAAATTTGAAGTCGGTTTATCTACCAGTTTTAATGTGCTGGAGTTTCAGGAAGATCTTGCAGAAGAACAGAGCAATGAAATCAAAGCAACTATTGACTACAAAAAATCCAAAAACCGTTTGCGTAAGGTTAAAGCACAAACTCTTGCTGACAACAATATTCAATTGACTGAAGGCGATGAAATATGAAAAAAGCCCTGATTTTAATCGGGGTTTTGATTCTCGTTGCTGCATTTTATTTTTCGGACAGTGAATTAGAGCCCCCCACAAAGCCCATATTTAAACTTTCTGAAGTAACTTCAGGGCCAATATCCGTCAACATCTCTGCCACAGGTGTCGTAGAACCAAACTTTAAAGTAGAGGTTAAGTCAAAGGCGAGTGGTGAAGTTTTATCGTTTCCCATGTTTGAAGGCGATAAGATCAAGAAAGGCACTCTACTATTGCAACTGGACAAATCGGATGAAAAGAGAAATGTTGAAAAAGCACAAGCCGATCTTTCTAGTGCGACCGCAAACCTAAAAAAAGCCGAAACTGCCCTAATCCTGCAAAAAACAAAATACCAAACAGATATAAAAACATCACAGTCTGAAGTGCAAAACGCTATAACCAACCTCAAGGATAGTGAAGACAAACTTGAAAGACAGCTCGACCTGTTCAAACAAAAAGTTGTATCGCAAGAGTCATTAGATTCCGCACAAACTCTCTTCAAAGTTAATCAGCAAAATTTAATCCAAGCAGAATCACAATTTCAAGCTGCAAAGGATTCCGTTCACGATATCGCAATGAAAGAGAATGAGGTTGAACTGGTCAACACCGAAGTAATACGTGCGAAAATAGCCTTGGATGAAGTCGAAGAAAGGCTTGAGGAGACAGAGATTTTTGCCCCGATAACCGGTGTGATAATTGAAAAGCTAGTTGAGGAAGGCCAGATCATTGCATCTGGGATATCTAATGTGAATGGTGGAACCGCTCTAGCTACCCTAGCCGACATGTCGCGTCTGTTTATCATTGCCGATATTGATGAAACCGATATAGGAGTTATTAAAATAGGACATGAGGTTACCATAACTGCCGATGCATTCTCAGACAGGCAGTTTAAAGGTCGTGTTAAACGTATTGCTCCGCAAGGATTAGTGGAAAATAGTATTACCATATTCAAAGTTAAAATTGAGGTGCTGGGAAAAGGACGTAAAGTTTTAAAACCCATGATGTCTGCCAATATAGATATAGTTACCGAACATGTTGAAAAAGCCATTTTTACATCGCGTGCGGGCATTCGTGATGGAGAACAGGGGAAATTTGCTATGGTTTTTAAAGATGATAAACCAGAGAAAGTTACAGTGATGACGGGAATAAGAAATCCCATTCACGTGCAAATCGTTTCCGGCCTTATTTCTGGAGATCAGGTAATCTTGGGAGATTGGGAAAAAGCTTTAGAGGAAGCAAAAAACTCCAGCACGACAGGTTCCTCGCTGAAGAAAATTCTATGGATGATCCGTTCCAAATAGCCGTGAGGTCGTTTTGATTTCAGTCGAAAACCTTTCTAAGAAATATGATTCCGGAACATTGTCTGTTTCGGCTTTGCGTGAAGTCAGCTTTCAAATAATGAAAGGTGAGTTTGTCGCTATCATGGGTCCTTCAGGCAGTGGAAAATCTACCTTGATGAATCTACTTGGTTGTCTCGACTTGCCAACCACTGGCAGCTACCACCTGGAAGAAGTCGATATAGGAAGCTTAAAAGCAAATCAACTGGCAGAAGTAAGGAATCGACGGATCGGGTTCGTCTTTCAAAGCTTCAACCTACTGCCTCGGGCCACCGCTCTTGAAAATACAGAATTGCCTCTACTTTATGGCAGAATTCAAAACTCGACAGAAATAGCCATGCAAGCCTTGGAAAGAGTCGGATTAAAACATAGGGCCATGCATAAACCCACTGAGCTTTCAGGCGGAGAAAAACAGAGAGTCGCCATAGCGAGGGCTTTGGTTAACAAACCTGCCATAATTCTTGCAGATGAGCCCACCGGAAATCTGGATTCAGTGACTGGAGAAGAAATCATGTCTCTTTTTCATGAATTAAATTCTGAGGCTGTGACTCTCATTCTCGTCACGCATGAAACAGAGATCGCACAACAGGCTAAACGAATCATCAAAATGAAAGATGGAAGAATCATTCAAGATCAGGCGGTAACCTGATGCTGATCTTCGACTTATTCAAGATGGCCATAAGGAGTTTGACCTCTCATAAACTGCGAACATTTTTAACGGCTTTAGGAATCATCATAGGCGTTGCATCGGTAATATCTATGGTATCCATTGGCGAAGGTGCAAGACAACAGACATTAAGTACTATTTCTAAATTTGGGACCAATATTATAACCGTCAAACCGGGGCAGCAAAAATCGCGTCACGTCACCACTGGAAAAGTCGATACCCTGATGTTGTCCGATGCTGATTTTATTGAAAAGCATGTGCCGCTCATTACTGGCGTGGCCGCTCAAGTTTATCGTTCTGCACAATTAAAATTTGGCAATAAAAATTCCAACTCGACCGTTCGAGGGACAGGTAAAAGTTATGTTCGGTTGGCAAATTTTGAAATGCAAAGAGGCCGTTATTTCAATCAACAGGAAATCATTGCTTCAAAAAGGATTTGTGTTTTGGGTGCAACTGTTGTCAAAAACCTTTTTGAAGAAGCTAATCCGCTGGGAGAAACGATCAAGGTCGATGGCAAAAATTTCATGGTCATTGGCACGACTGAGCCTAAAGGTGCATTGAGTTGGTTTGATCCGGACGATCAAATTTTCATCCCCGTTACTACAGCACAAAAACGTGTCTTTGGAATGAATCACATTCAGTCCATTGACGTGAAGGCCGCAAAGATTGAAGATCTTGAGCTAATAAAAGAAGATATTGCCCAAGTATTGCGACTGCGACACAATATTGCGGAAGGTAAGGAAAATGACTTCTATGTGCAAAATTCCTCGCAATGGCTGAATAGTTGGGGAGATGCTTCTAAAACATTTACCTATTTATTAGGGGGTATCGCCGCAATATCTCTCATGGTGGGTGGCATTGGCATTATGAATATAATGCTGGTTTCAGTTACCGAGCGTACCCGGGAAATTGGCATTCGGAAGGCAATCGGTGCAAAGAAAAGGGAAATTCTGGTACAGTTTCTGATCGAGTCGGTTTTAATCAGTTTTCTCGGCGGAGGTGTAGGCGTTTTTTTAGGTGTGGGGATTTCTGAAATGGTTTCAAATATTGGTGGGTGGGACACTATTGTTTCCACACAATCCATTTTTCTTGCCTTCGGTTTCTCTGTTGCTATAGGAGTATTCTTTGGGTTTTACCCTGCCAATAAAGCTGCAAACATGAATCCTATCGAAGCCTTGCGATACGAGTAACCCGCGAAATAGCCCCCTACTCTCTTGCCATTCCCGGCAATATCCTATATTTTAGGCTTATATTATGGATATCCTTCCTGACAAAAAGAAATTTATCCATCTGGCGCCCTCTTCAACCAGAGTTCCTGTATGCGGTGAAGAGCGAATTCCCGAGTTAGACCCCTTCCTTCTTTTTAAAGAGCTCTTTCAAAACTCTGAACAGTCTTTTTTGCTGGAAAGTGGTAAAGGCCCTATAGAAACGGCGCAATTTTCAATTTTTGGCTGCTCCAGTTCCAGACTACTGAAGGTTTTTGGGGCAAAAGCAAATCTATATCAAAATGGAATTCTACAAACCCAGTTCAATCAAATTGATGAAGCTTTTAAATTATTAAACTTTGAACAAAAGACCGTGGACTACATTCCACATTTTTGGGGAGGTTGGGTTGGGTTCGTTGGCTATGAAGCCAGCGTTCTGTTTGAGAATGTTGCTCTCAACTCTTCACAAAATATTCCTGACCTTAGCTTTATGGAAGCCGAGCGTTTATTTGTCTATGATCACAAAAGCCAAAAACTTAAATTCATACTGTCTGAAGAAGGTAAGACGAAAGAATCTTCTTACGATGAGTTCACATGTGAAATCAAACGAGTTTGGAAAGATGTTCAAAGAGCTATAGAAAAAATCCGTCTTTCTCCAACAACTAACAAAGAAAAATCTTTCTCTCTTGCCCGACTCAAGCCCTTTTCAAATAAAAGCGAGTACATGCAAAAAGTGAATCAAGCTAAAGCTTATATTTGTGAGGGAGATATCTATCAAGCTAATATTTCACAGAAATTTGAAACACCGTTTGATAAGGACCCTCTTGCTTTATATCAACGACTAAGAAAGGTTAACCCATCTCCTTTTTCCGGTTTTCTTAAAATTGATGATCTTTCACTCGTCAGTTCGTCCCCCGAGCGGCTGATAAAAGTTTCGGGAGATAAAATTGAATCGCGCCCCATTGCTGGAACTCGCCCCCGCAGTAATGTCGCTGAAAAAGATGAAGCGCTATCGACGGAACTTCTATTAAATGATAAAGAACGCGCCGAACATTTGATGTTGGTTGATCTGGAAAGAAATGACCTTGGACGGCTATGTGAAGCAGGAACTGTGGAGGTAACCGACTTCATGTTATTAGAAAAATATTCCCATGTGAGTCACATCGTATCGAATATTTCAGGGTGCCTGTTACCGAACCGAAGTGTTTTTGAAATATTAAAGGCTGTTTTTCCCGGGGGAACAATCACTGGTTGTCCAAAAATCAGATGCATGGAAATTATCAATGAATTGGAACCTGTGCAACGAGGCCCCTACTCGGGTTCTTTTGGCTATATTGGTTATGCTCCCTATATGGATTTAAATATCATTATTCGTTCAATAATTATCAATAATGGTAATGCAAGCTTTCATGTGGGTGCAGGTATTGTGGCCGACTCGGTGCCAGAAAAAGAATATCAAGAAACATTAGATAAGGCCGCCGCAATGGTGGAAGCTTTGGAGTATTAATATTGGATATCGTTTATATAAACGGATTGTTTACCCCTCTTTGTAATGCAAAAGTGTCTATACAAGATAGAGGCTTTTGCTATGGCGATGGTTTGTTCGAAACTTTGCGCGCAAGTAAAGGAAAGATCTTTCGTCTGGAAGAACATGTAGATAGACTTTTCAAATCACTGCCTCATATCTTTATTGATCTTCCAATGACCCGGCTTGAGTTAGTGATGGTAGTTCAGGATACCCTCGCTAGAAATAAATATAATGAAGCTATCATTAGACTGACTGTTACCCGAGGAGACACACAATCAAATATTCAGGTTGATTCTGATATCCCTCCTACTTTGGTGGTTAATATTCGCGCCTTCACACCTCTTCCAAAAGAAGCTTACAAAAAAGGTATCAAAATAAAGCTTTTTCAGGAACGTGCAAATTTGACAAGCGGTCTTGATAAACGTTTAAAATCCTGCAATTATTTGTCGAATATTCTTATAAAAAAGTTATCCAATGAAAAAGGTTTCATGGATGGTATCGTGGTTGATCCAGATTTTGGTGTTACCGAGGGCACAACCAGCAATGTATTTATTGTTAGAGAAGGAGTGCTAAAAACTCCCCCCGTAAGTCCCTATGTGTTGAAAGGTATTACCCGGCAAGTAGTTCTCGAAATTGCGAGGGAGCATAAAATCCCATTTCTAGAAGAACGTATAACCGTTGAAGACTTATTAAAAGCCGATGAGGTTTTCATAACCAATACGGGCATTGAAATTGTACCTGTGACGCAAATAGACTCTCAGACCATCGGAAACAAGAAACCAGGAATCCTGACTGGATTTATTCACGATGAATTTTTAAAATGCGTTGAAGCTGAGAAAAATCCATGCTAATTTCTAAGGCTTATTAATTCACGCTACTGAATTGGGTAAATTTAATGACAGAATCAGATCGGTTTACAGATAACTCCTCTGGAATTATCACGGACAATAAATACAAGAAAAATTGGCTGCCAAAAGATTCATGGGGAGACCTGGCACAATGGCGGAATTATGATGAGGCCCTTTCCTATGTTCGCTTGATGAATCAGGTTTATGCAGGCGGCTTCAGCAATTGGAGGCTTCCTACTTCTAAGGAGGCAGAAGATTTCTATGACGAAGCATTTGATCACATGGATTGGGAAGACGAAATTATCCATATCTGTCCACTGTTTGTCAAAAAATGTTCGAATTATATGTGGACCAGTGATAAAAATGAAAATGAAGAAATCTGCCGAATAAATCTTAGAAATAAGGAGCTGGATCATATTGATCCAAAAATTAGAGAGCATCAGTCGACCCGGCTAGTGCGAAATATTTAATCTGTTCACGATTTTACAGTTTTAGTTTTTCCAAATCGTTTGCCAAAAAGTCAAACGATCCAAAACATTTAAACCGCCTTCCTGGTATTCTTTGCCTGAAACCGATTTCTTCTTTACCTCCACGCTATCAGCAGACACTATTAAGACATCAGCATGTTTAGTTTTCTCAAATCCGTTAAAAAGAGTTCCATTTAATGTAGCCGGAGTATTCAAGGGAATGAAACGAGCCGTTCTTTCACCGAGCTTGGGATCATGCAGGTCAACACATAATCCCTCATTATCAAGCCAAAGGTCTACGCTTTGGCCTTCCTTTTGCCCTGTGGCAAAAACTTTATCATCGACTCGAACCGCATATGCGGTACCAACTGACCCTTTCATCCAAACTTTACCGGTATCTTTAATTTCTGGCATATTATGGGCTCCCGTATGTAGGGTTCCTTTGACTTGAAAGACGATTTATACCATAATTTTAAATTATCAAACCATTTCCTAAATTCATTGACAATAAAATTTTTCAACCGCCTGAATCAAGACCTGAATGATCGTAGGGAGAAGCATCTCCATAGAGAAGTTGGATTGTATAGAGACTATAAGCACAATCTGATTTCCAACGATTATTTTCAATTACGCTTTCACCCCAAGGTGATTGCTGGAGCAAAAACAGCTTGTGAAAAGTATGGCTCTGGCAGCGGCGCCTCACCCCTTCTTTCTGGATTTTTACCCTGCCATCAGGAATTGCTTGATGAAATTTTAAATTGGAAACAAAAATCTTTTGGCATGTTGTTCAATTCCGGGTTTGTAGCCAATCAGGCGGTTTTAAAACATCTGCCGGGAAAGAATGACTTTGTTCTAGCTGACAGACTCATTCATCATTCTATAGCGCAAGCCCTTATACAATGTCCCGCAAAATTTAAGCGCTACAGTCATTTGGATATGGCTGAGCTGGAAGTTCTCCTGCAAAAAAACTATAATAATTACGATACTATTTTTGTAATAACCGAAAGCGTTTTCAGTATGGATGGCGATTATCCTGACTTAAAAGCACTTGTAGCTCTTAAAAAAAAGTATCCTTTTATTCTGGTGGTCGATGAAGCTCACGGTACAGGAGTTTTTGGCGAAAGTGGTGGCGGATTGGCAGAAGAAATGAATGTTTTGGATGACGTAGATATAACCGTAGGAACCTTGGGTAAAGCACTTGCCAGCATGGGTGCATATGTACTAGCAAATAATCCATCCATCATAGATTATTTAACCAATCAGGCAGGCGAATATATTTATTCTACATTTTTACCTCCTTCGCAAGTGGGCGCGGCACTTGAATCCATCAAACTAATTAAAACCTTTGGTGAACAAAGGAAAAATTTGAAGAGGCTGTCAAAATATTTTCGTGTTGGTTTAAATCAAAATTTAGGAGGAATT
>Ga0115000_10001829_pt1 | contig 18621 bp, 9 predicted proteins | sample ArcticOcean_MG_C_6_FD_89690 | JGI IMG/M metagenome (GOLD analysis project Ga0115000, IMG submission 89690) | Marine microbial communities from western Arctic Ocean - ArcticOcean_MG_CB8_128 | ecosystem: Environmental > Aquatic > Marine > Oceanic | place: Arctic Ocean: Canada Basin | collected...
CATTCGCGTTTGTTCCTTTTACTCTTAACCTTTCGCCTTTCCTCTGCGTTTCACAATCTCATCCACGATTGCGACGAGACCTTTCAAACCATCGAACCGGTGCATTTCCTCCTGTGCGACGTCGGCGTGCAATCGTGGGAGCTTTCCAATGAGTACAAGTTGCGATCGTATTTATACGTCTTGTTACACGCGTGGATTGGATTACCTATTCGGTTTTTACTCGGCTGCGGTGGTCAGAGAAGAGGGAAGGAGGTTGCATTTTACGCGATACGCGTGCTGTTGGCGATATTTAGCGCACGAGGCGACTGTTTCTTAGTCGAGGAGTGTTTGAAGATTGAACCGAAAATCGGGGCGACGGTGCTTTTAGTTCTCAGTTTTGCCACCGGGACATACGTCTCGTCGACGGCGATGTTGCCGAACAGTTTTGCCATGGCATGCGTGACTCGAGCGGTGGCGAGTTCAATCGAGTACGCGAACTTTCGAGCGACGCGAGACCGGTTCGGCGAGTGCATCGCCAAGGAGGAGGTGAAGAAGAAGAAGAAGAAAAAAGAGAAGGTTTCAGACGACGAGGAAGAAGATGGTGACGATGCTGTCGTTGAGGAAACGTTGGTGATTGAGTCGAGGGCGATGGAGAGGGCGTGCATGTGGTGCGTCGTTGGCGTTTTAATCGGATGGCCGTTTGCGGGTGTAGCGTGCGTGCCGATTGGCGCGTTGTCGATGTGGATGGTGAGCGCGCGGAGGACGGCGAAAGCGATCGTTTTACCGGCAGTGGTGTTATTTTGTTTGTCCACTTTGTGCGATACGTTCTTTTACGGTGGTTTCTCGAACGGAATACTCAAAACGGAATGGACGAGTTCGTTAGTGAACATCGTGAAATACAACGTTCGAGGTTCCGGAGGCTCCGAGCTGTACGGGACGGAGAATTGGTCGTTTTATTTGCGGAATTTAGTGTTGCATTTCAACGTCGCGCTTCCGTTGGCGTTTTTGGCGCCGATAATGGCGTTGTTTTCGCACGCGTTTCAACGTATTTTAGAGGCGAAGCAGAAGAAAACAAAGGCTCCTTCCACGAGTAAAAGAAGGAAAGTGCCTTGGATGGCGCTCTTATTTTGCGCGTTGCCATTTCACGTCGCGTTGGTATTTTTCTCTTTGATGCCGCATAAAGAGGAACGGTTTTTGTACATCGTCTACGGTCCTTTATCATTATCGACTGGTATAACTGTTGCTGCGATATTCGATACGTTCAAAACCTTTTCACGCGTCATTAAGCGCGCTAAAATTGGGCAGTTTATTAAATCGTCGCAACGAGCGTTTTCGCTCCTCGCGTCTTTACTCGGCGTTTTATCGTTGATGTTGTTCATAGTGCTATCGGCATCGAGGACATTTGCTTTAATTACGTATTACGGTGCGCCGATTGATGTATACGCCTCGTTACCTGTAAACCCTTTAGAGTGGCTCCCGGATAAAAATCCAAGCGACGATATTAACGTATGCGTCGGCGACGAGTGGTACCGATTTCCTTCGCATTTTCATTTACCGAATGAAAAGTACCGAATACGGTTCATTAAAGGCGCGTTTAACGGCGCACTACCGATATATTTCGAAAGGGCCGCCGGCAAAGGTACCGCGGGTGCACCCGTAGGTTTGAACGATAAGAATCGGGCGCATGTAAACCAGTGGTTCTTTCCAAACGCGTCTTCGCCGTGCGATTTCCTTGTCGAAACCGACGAGACAAACGACAGTCAAAAATATTTCAAAGAAGAGCCAAACGATTACGGTTGGGATGTGGTCAGAAGTTTACCGTTTCTTGATAACTTGAAATCGACCGATTTCCTCGCGCGAACGTTATACATCCCTGGGTATTCAGAGAAACATAACGTGTTCACGAAATACTATTTGAAAGTACGCACGAAAAACATCTCGTCGGGGAAGTCGCTGTATTAGTTTTTAGATAGCCGCAGTAGGTGATAGTAATTTACATATATTAGGTACAGGTAAGCGCGCTCGTAGATAAATACACATCAGAGCGATTACAGTCCTTCCCACTCGTCGTGAAAATCTTTCAGAAACCTCTCCATGACCTCGTGTCTTTTCAACGCCATCTTCGTCCCGCTCTCCGTTTTCATCATGTCTTTTAGTTTTAGAAGTTTTTCGTGAAAGTGATTAATGGTCGTATTTATCATCCCTGGATTGTGTGCCGCTTGATACTCCTCCCTCGTCAAACCTACGTTTGGTGGAACACCCGGAACGTGCATTGGATTTTTCTTAGCGCCGCCGAAACAGAATGTCCGTCCTATACCAATCGCCCCGATGGCGTCTAATCTGTCCGCATCGCTCACGATTTTGAATTTTATGTCACCCCTAATATTAGAAGTATCGCCTTGCGTGGATGTAGAGGCGGTCGAAGACAACTCTTCTTTGAACCCAACGTTGTTTACTATGTCAACGACTGTCTTTTTGTGCTTGTATTCTTTTAAAACGTCCTCGACGACATCCTCGAAACTCCCTCTTTGTTCTTCTGCGTACTTCCAATCTCGCACGTCGTGTAACAAACACGCGACTTCGACGATGGTCAAATCCTCCTCGGAAGTGATGCCTTCGAGTTTTGCTAATGATAAAGCGTTGTTACGCACTCGATGAATGTGCCAAAAGTCGTGAGATCCATCGTGGTTTTGAAGTTCATCTCGCACGAACCGCTCGATTTTGGTTATGAATTCATTTTTCTCTTTTGTTGACATGTTCGTCTTCTTTATTTATGAAGACAAAGGGCGAAGAGGAGGAGGAGAAAAATGTTCATCTCTCGTCGTCGTCATTTCCACGCGACTGGGACGCGTGCTTCTTATTATAATGATACAAAGGCTAAAATTGCTACGGACTATTCATGCTAACGTACGTATCTTCCTCTCGCTCATCTCTTTCCTCCTTTCCTCTTCGTCTTCGTCCCACCTTTCATGGAGCTCTGCAGTCCGTCCAACTCCTCGTCCAACATTTGAAATCGTTGCGCGATTAAGATATTCTCCCCTAATCGCTCTTTCTTTTCCTTCTCTATTCGCTCTTCTTTGATCGACGCGTCTGATTTCTCCCGATTATCCTCGACGATGAACGCGCAGGCTTCGCGAACATCCGTTAAGCGTTTCACTCGCACGTTCGTCTCGGCTTCAATGAACGCGCTGACTTTGCCGCCGTCCTCGGGCGAGTGTAGAATCAAAGCACAGCCTCTGGTGTTGCATCCAGGTCTTCCGGCGCGCCCGGATCGGTGAACGTAGGATTCAGAATCTTTCGGGAAACCACAATGAATAACGAGCTCGACGCCAGGGAGATCGATTCCTCGCGAAGCGACGTCTGTGGCAACGATGATATCGATGGAGCGGTTGCGCGCTTCGAGTAAAGTCAGGTCGCGTTGGTTTTGCGGGAGCGACGAGTGTAAGGAGCGAACTTGAATCTTTTGATTTGTCGTCCCCTGCTTTTGAGTGGTAACATAACGTTAGTTTGTCAGTACACGTACAAAAGTGAGCGCGAACGAACGAGATTTCCGAAAGAAAAAGTAGCACGTGAGCGTTTCAAAACGAATCCCCTAAATGTGTAAAGTCGCGAAAAAGGTCCGCGTAGCTCGGAATGATTTTTGTGCACATCGACGCCCGTCTAAAAGCGTCTCGACAGTCTAACATGTGATAAAATGGTATATCGTCATCGCCACACTCGCATCGAGGATGATGATGATGATAACAACCATGATGCAATTAGTATAAAATGTTTCAGAGAATTGTAGTCTTGTAAACGTTCATCTTCGTGAGAAGGTAAAGTAACGTACGAGGTGTTGTCTTCACGAACATTTTTTCTTGTTGCATCATCATCATCATCCTCTTCATCATCATTGAAAACAAAAGAAATAAACGAAGCTCAATAATAAAAGTACTCACCGCCATTGATTCTTTCTGTAACACAACTTCAATCTTGTCGCACAGCGATTTCGTCTCGACGAAACATAAACACTGCGATTTTTTTCCCGTTCTAAAATTCGAAGAAGAAGAAGCCGTGACTAAGCCTTTAAAAGCTGTCAAAATAGCTTGCGCGTATATCTGCGCCGTTTCGTTATCGCTATTACTCTTTGATATTGCATACGCGCAGTGCGCGACATTCCCACCAATTTCGCTCGAACTATTGTGCACTTCAAGCCCATTCTCATCCGTCGTCGTAACTTTCCCGCCAATCTCTTTATATCCAAACGCCAACGTCTTGTTCAAAAAACGTCGCAAGTTCCCTCTCGCCGTCGCCGTCGCGCATATCGTTTGACACGAACCAGGTGGCCTCAAAACGTCCAACACGTCGTTCTCAAACCCACCGTCTAACAAACGATCGATTTCGTCTAAGATCTGCACCTCAATTTTCGACAGGTCTAAAACGTTGAGCTTCTTCAACTCCAACATCCTCCCGGGCGTCCCGACGACCAGTTTCGGTTTTCGTTTGGTGATATCTTCCGCATCTTTCTCGTGCGAGCGTACCCCTCCGACGCACAAAGCGACGTTAATACCGTTCGCCTCTTCGAACAAACCTTTCGCTTTTTCAAACACTTGCTGCGCGAGCTCTCTCGTCGGCAAAACAGCGATCGCTTTCACTTTGGTTTTGTCTTCTTCTTCTTCTTCATCACTCTTTAACAAAAACCGCATCAACACCGGCATAAAAAACGCGTACGTCTTCCCACTCCCGGTCGAAGCGCAGATCAATCCATCTTTCGAATTTCCCTTTTCCTCTAGATATAATTTATCCATCGCGTCTTCTTGCATGTGCGTCCATCGCGTCACCCCGAGGGAACGTAACAATTGCACCGTCTTTACGGTGACGCCTTTCGTTGGATTCGCAACGATTTCCTCGACGCTCATTCTCATTCTCTCTTTACTTCGTTACACAAAACAAACGTTTTTACCTCACCAAAACCACCGCAGAGAAAGAGGCGCATCATCTGAAGTCGTAGCAGGCGCAGTAGGCGTCGTTACCAGCGTCAGCATCGATCGCATCTCTCTTCTTTTTGCGCGTGTTTAAGTGTGTGTGTCGTCTAACAACAGTAGTGAATGGTTTGTGTGTGTTTTTGTGTGTGTTTTTGTGTGTTTTTGTGACATTCGTCTCTCGCCCTTAAATTTGTTTTTTTTGTCTGTTTCTGGAGCAACACCAAAAATATCTCTTTCACAATTCACAAATCACACGAGAAGGAAAATCCAACACAAATTCACCCACCGAACACGTAAGAAGATCCAAACGCATCGCAACGCGCAAAAAAAAAGCAATAAACAAAATATCTCTCGTTTGATCCGCGCGCTTTCTCGGTTTGACGGCGATATTTTCATTACACATGGGGAAAAATAAAAAGAACCGATCGAAATCGCGGTCGAAATCATCCGCAGTCGGAGGAAGGACCACCACGAAGAGGACTGATGATCATCTGGGAAAGGACACGAATTTAACAACAAAAAAGGAAGACGACGACGGCGCGTTTGAAGGCGTGATGCCGTCGATATTGACAGATACTGATGTTACTAATGCTGCTGCTGGAATGATGACATCCAGTCGATCGCACTCCATGCTGTCCTCGCAACACACCGACGGGCAACATTCGGATGTTATTGCCGAGCAGCAAATGATTAAAGCGTTGAGGAAAGTCCAAGCGGTTGTTCGCGGGTGGAAGACGAGGGCGAAACTCTCCGCGGAACTCGCGAAAGCGTCCGTGGAACTCGGAGGCGCGTGGGAACTCTTTGAACTCGCGCCGTCGGAGAAAGTTACGAAAGGACCGATCAAGTGTAAAGCGTTGTTACCGAAAGCGAGCGGGAACGGGGAGATGTACGTGACCACTTCGTACGTGTGTTTCGACGCCGAAGAAGGGAAGGAAGAGGAAGGTTTGTTCAACGCGTTGTTACCGGCTGTCTCGAGCGGGGCACAAACGCAACCGTTAAGATTGAAGATTCCTTTGTTTGATTTAGAATCCGTGGCTCCGAAAGTGACGAGCGTTGGATTCATGCAAAGCCGGACGTCGTTGATTATGTTGTTCAAAGATAAAGCATATAAACCGAAGGAGTTTGTGGACGTGGAGGATATCGAATCAGTCGTTGAAACGATTAACTTGCAACTGAGGCAACGCGCGAACGACATCTCGAACGCACGATTAATGGCGAGCATGGCAGAAGTCGCTTTGAGAGATCGAAATATTCGAAATGGGAAAGCGGCGAAAGATTTGAGCTCGTCCAAGTTTTACAAAATCGCGAATTCGGCCAACGAAAAAATGAGAGACGACATCGATATGTTGATGGAGGCGAGAACGAGATACGCGAATGAAAATACCAATGCAAACGTCGTCGTGGTAAAAAACAACGACGGCGAAGACGTGGCGTTGAACGAGGACGAGATCAAATTGTTGCCGAACGCGATTTCTCAAATGAAAGTGAAGCATGCGAACGAGGTCGCGGAGATACGAAGAGAACACTCGGAACGCACTCTCGAGTTAAGCGATCGGTACGCGAAAAAGATTAAAGAGTTGGAGGCAAGAATTCACGCTTCAGAGGAAGCCGCTCACAACGAAAGGGACGATAGAAATAAAATTGTGAAAGGTTTGAACGAACAAGTGAACAAGTTGAAAGATTTCATTAAAAACGCAGATTCGGAGGCGTCGTTGAACGTGAAAAAGCTGGACGATCGATTGGCGACGACCGTTGCGGAGAATGAAAAGCTGAAATGGTTCCTCGAAAAAGCCGAACAATCAAAACTTGCCGCCGAGAAAAGTTTAGAAGTCGAACGCGAAAACTTTTCCAAGCACAAGGGCGAGTTTACGACTGGTGAGAAGAAGCTGGCGATGTCTTTGGAGGAGAAATCAAAGGCGTTGGAGGAGATGAAAAAAATGCACGAGCAAATCAAAGACCATTTACACTCGGAAGGTTTAGAAAAGGCGACCCAACTAGCCGAGGCGAAACACGCGATCGTTTTGTTGCAAAAAGAAACCGCGAAATACGAAAAAGAAACGGAAGAGTTGACGAAAGAGAACTCGACGAACAAGAAGTTGTTGGAAAGCTCTCGAGAGGTTCAAAAAGACGCCATGATGAACATCGAAAAACTGACGAAAGATTTATCGGAAGCGAATGAGAAAAGTGGGAAGAAGATTGCGTCGTTGAGCAAGACGATCGAAGAGATGCACGCGGACACGAAGGTTGTCGTGCAAGATCACATCGATCTCGTCGAAGAGGACATTTTCCGAAACGTCAACTTTGTCGTCATGGAGGAAAAATTGAAGCTCGCGAACGAGGATGTCCAACGATTAACTTTCGAATTACTTCGCGCTCGACAATCGGAAGGCAACGATCGCGTGGGCATTGCCGCGCAAGCGTTGCAGCAACGTTTGGAAATGGCGGAGGAAAGAGCGCAAGTTGCGGCGGAAAACGCCAGTCGTCTCGAATCGAAACGCGTAGTTGCTGAGCAAATGCTCGCCTCCATGAAACGAGCAATGAAAGACGCTCAAAAGAAGCAAGAAGAAGAAGAAAAGGAAGCGTTCGGTGAGAACTTCCAATCATCGAAATCGTCTGCTTTGGCTGTGCTTTCTGGTATCCATTCGCGTGAATACTCTCCGAAACACGCATCGATTCGATTCGATCCAAATCAACACGAAATGGTCAAAGGCGGCGGCGCGGGGGCGGCCACGCCAATCTCAAAAATGTCGAAACTCGACCAATCCACGCCGGCTCCCGCTATGTCTTCTACCTCAAACTTCACTACGCCTGCGAGCAAATCAGCGAAGTACGCGGCCCCGATGGTGGACGCCCCGATGTCATCTATTATGAAATCCAAATCTGGAAACGCCGGTGCGCAAATGAACGAAAGATCGGGTACTCTTTCCCCGGCAGCGAGTGGCACCATGAGTCCGCCAGTTATTGTTGAGCGTATTGTTGAAAAGATTGTTGAAGTTCCTGTGTATAAAGATGTGCCAACAGTAGTCGAAAAAGTTGTTGAGAAGATTGTCGAGAAGAAAGTCCCGACTGGTATTACCGAATCCGATTTGAAGCGCGCGAAAGAACTCGGTAAAGCGGAGTTAAAATCGGAAATTGAAAAACTCGAAAAGTTGAAGCAAGACACGGCACCGAAAGAGGTGGAAGTGGAGAAACTCGTCGAGGTGTATTTGACCAAAGACGAAGTGAAGAAGAAGAACGAAGAGTTAAAGTTAAAAATCAAAGACTTGGAGAAATCCATCGAAAACGAACGCAAACAAAAGAACGAGAACACGAAAGCCGTGAAAGAGCTCGAGAAGGAGTTGAAATCTGCGCGCAAAGCGCTTGAATCGAAGAAACCTATCGAGAAAATCGTCGAGTTAGAGTACTTTGTCGAAGTTCCGACCGGGATATCGAAGGAGACACTCGAGAAGCACGAGAAGAAAATCTTGGACAAGGCGGAAAAAGACGTCGAAAGTCGCAAGAAGGCGCTGGAGACAGAAACGTCGAAACTTCGAAAAGAGTTGAGAGCATCGACGGAGACAGCTCTCAGAGAAGCAAAAAAGAAAGTCGAGGATGCAGAAAAGAAAGTGTCAGAGGCAGAGAAGAAAGCGGCGGCGGCTTTCGAGATGGAGCGCAAGGCGCTCGCCGAGAAGGAGAAAACACTCGCGGACGAATCCAAGAACATCAAAAAGCGCATCGATGAAGGCATGGCGGAAGCGAAAAAACTATTGCGAGCGGAAGCCGAAGAAAATAAAAAACTTGCAAAACAAGAACTCGAAGAGGCAAAGGCGGAATACAAAGCGAAAATCAAAGAAGCGCGAGTGGAATCAAAAGAGGCTCAAGAACTGATGCGTAAGGAAATTCAATCGATGAAAAACATCAACGCTGATTCCATGAAAGCGTTCGAGGAAGGTCAAAAAGAAGCTCGCTCGTTACTCGCGGAAGAGATTAAACGGTATAAGAACAAAGAATCTGAACTCACGAAGAAAACGGAATCCATGGCCAAGGATATCGAATCTGCGAAAACAGTCGGGTTTAAAGAAGCGGAAAAAACGTACAAACACGAAATCGACCGGTTGAAGAAAATCGAATCGAGTTTGGACGACGAGATCAAACGGACGAGAGCAGAACTCAACAAAGAACTCGTTGCCGAGCTCTCCGAGCTTGAGCGCCAAAAGAAACAGTCAGAGACGAAGTATATCGCCGAAATCGCGCAGCTTCGCGCTGCGGCGGTTGCGCCGACCATCGTCGCGGCTGCGACGAAGGAAGAAGAGAAGACCGTATCTTCACCGCCAGCGTCTAACGTATCGTCATCACCAAAGAGTAGTAGTATCAATAGCAGCAGCAGCAACAACAACAACAACAACAACGTTTTAACGATTACGAAAGCGGAAGAGGTGATTAAATACATAGAAATTCCGGACAAGCAAAGCGAGAAGCGATACGAAGCTGAACTGGCGCGAATCACCAAGGCGCATGAGGCGAAACTCAAAGACGCGGATGACAAGATCGAAGCGCTCAAGAAATCGCATCAAGTGGAGCTTCAGAAAGTCGAAGGTGATTTCGCAAACGAAATCAAAGCGCTCAAGACTTTGGATCACGAAGCATCGAAAGCACGCGAGCAAGGCGAAAAAGACGCGACAAAGACGTTCGAGCGCGACATGCGGGATTTACGTAAATCCGCGGAGATCGAGAAGAAGCAACTCGAAAGGACGATATCTCGACTCGAATCCGATGTTGCGAGCGTCACACGCAAAGCGAAGAACGAACTCGAAGACGTGCGTCGAGCTTTGGAGAGGGAGAAGGACAAAATCTCGGACGAACTTGCGCGAGCGAAAAATGCGAGCGGACGCGACGTGTCCAACGCCAAGTTCAAACTAGAGGTCGCGGAGCAAAAAACGCAAGAATTGGAGAAGAAAATTCGATCGATGCAAGAGAAAATCGCTTCACCAGATGAGCAAGTGAAGACGATCGAACGACAAGAGACGGAACGTATGAAACTACTCACGGAGAAGGTTAAGTTGGAAGCGAAGGTGAAATCTTTGGAAGAAAAAGTTTTGTTGCACAAGGTCGAACTGAACGAAACAATCGCGAATTCACCGGCAAAAGTCTCGACAAGAGAAATGCAGAAGCTTAAAGACGAAGCCGTCGCTGCGCGTGCGGATCATAAAGCCGCGAAAGAGGAGCTTGGACGCATACAAAGCGAAAATACGCGATTATCGCGCGAGATTGCCACGCTCGAAGTCGAAAAGGCGAAAACATCAAAACCAACCGTCGATCCGAAAATCGCCGAAGAATTGTCCAAAACGAAAGACCAGTACGCGAAATCCATGGAAGAGAAGGCGGTGCTAGAGACGAAACTGTCCTTCCTCGAACGCGATGCGCCGGCGGCGAAGAAAGAATTGCTTTCGCTCGAAAACGAAAAGAAAAAGTTGGAGGCGCGAATCACGGCGCTCGAAGCTGTCGAGCGTGAATTATCCGCACGCGCCTCCAACGCCGAAGACACCAAGTCTAAACTCGAAAAAGCATTTGGCGAGATGGAAAAGCGCGAGAAGGCGAACGACGCTACACGTGTAAAGCGCGAGAAGGAAAATTCGTTGTTGGCTCAGACTCGTGACCAACTTCAAAAGGAAGTTTCCACCTCTGAATCGAAGCTTTCGAAGCTCACGGAAACGAACGGTGAAAACGAGAGAAATCTGTACGCACAAACCGCTCGATTATCTGAAATTGAAAAACAACGCGCCTTGTTGGATCAGCGCGTTGAGCAACTCGAGAAGGAGAAGGCGGCGTTTGAGAACGAACTCGAGGAATCAAAAGAGCTTGGGTATGCGTTACAAAACGCGCAAACCAGATTACAAACCGTCGAGGAAACGTTAAGAGAAACTGTAAACACGTGGAAAGACCTCGAGGAGAAGTACGAGTTTGCAAAAGACGAGTTAGCAAAAGTAGAACGATCCGAAGCGACGTTGAAACAAGCGTTGACGACGTTGGAGAAGGAACGCGCCGAGCTCGAATCGAAATCCAAGCACATGTCCGAAGAACTCTCGCGCAACGAAGAAAAGTTGAAGCGATTGCACGAAGCCGAGACAAAAATTGCCGTCGAAGCGGAAAAGCATAAACTCAACGAGGAAAAGTTCAAGCAGCTGGAGGAGCGCACGGCGCAAATGGAAAAGAGAGCGGAGATTTTGGCGGAGAAAGAGCGCGAGCTCGTTGGCGTCAAGGAAAAGCTCGTCGCGCACGAGGCGCAAAGGAAAATGTTCGAGAAGGAAGTTAAGCAAGCGCAAGGAAAACAATCCATGCTGGAGTCGACGATTGAAACGCGCCGAGGAGAGTACCAAGCGGTGATTTCAAAAATGTCCGAAGCCGAGCGTGAAGTCGCCAACGCCAAGGTTGCGGCGGCGATGGCGAAAGAATACGCCTCGAACTCGCGCGATACGTTGGAAAAAGTCCAAGAACGCGAAATGCAAATGCGCGAAGAGCTCACACAAATTCGCATCGCGTACGAAGCGTTGACCGTGGAGTACAGAGAGAAGGCATTCGAATACGCCACCAACGCAGCGAGGTTGGAGAAAATCATCGCCGATTTGCAAAGGCAAGTCGCCTTGCTCGATCAAAAAGCCGAATCGCTGGTGGAGAAAAACCATCAACAAGATCTCGAGAAGCAAAAGTTGCTCAATCACATCAAGAACCAAGAGTACGACATGGAGCAGCTTCGAAAGGAATCGTTGGGGTATTACAACGCGTACGTCCAAGTGAACGAACAGTTGAAGCGCACGAAGGAGATGTTGGAGAAGGAAGTTCGAGATTCGCAAAATCTGCACAACGCCATCGCCATGGGCAAACAAAACGCGACCAACAGCTTCGGTCAAATTGGCTACGGCGGCTACGGGCAGCATCAACAACAACAAAGCAATCGATTAAACTTGGCACCTCCACCCGCCGCACTTTCCTCGTTCAGCCCGGACAAGCCGCAACAAGGGGGTCGATTCTCTTTGCTTCCGCCTCCGGACGACATCAAAGACATGATCGGAGGAGGAGGAGGAGGAGGAGGAGGAGGAGGAGATGGTGACAACTATTAACCTCCCTCGCGCGTATATATATTATTATTACTACTACTATAGAAGACGTTTTATTATAACTCCTGTACTAATTTAATGCTTACTGTTCTATATAAACGTCCAAACTACTCTCGCGCGCAACAAACAACGAGGTTTTTCGTAAATTTCTTCTTTTTCTTTACCGCACTTTTTTTATTATTCTTCCTTTTGTTCAATATGCCACGATCGATCGGTCGCGATCCATTCACCGCGATGACGACCACGATGCAACTTGTGAATAAGAAAAGGAAGGAGAATTGCGCGCCTTTGCCTTCTTCTGTTGATACTCTTTGTGATACTACTACTACTACTACTAAGAAGAAGAAGAGTTTGGTCTCAGCGCATGTGAATTCACAGCCGGGAAAACCTAAGAGGAAGAAGCACACCCTGTCGCGCCGACGACGCAATACTAACAACAACAACAACACTCTGACCGACGACATCGCCGCGACCTCGCTGTTGCTCTTGAGAACGTCATCGACGACGACGACGACGACGACGTTCTCCGGTGGTGGTTTTGGTGGTGAGGACGGGTGTGGGCTCGTCTTTTCTTCCCTTCCCTCTCTTTCCGGAGGAAAGGTGGGAGGAGACGGAGGAGGAAGAGAAGGAGGAAGAGGAGGCGTTTTAGGGGAAGACGTCAAAGTTGACAAAACGGTCGTATCGCCCGCGAAGGTAGTACTTTCGACACCACCGCAACAACCTAAAACTCGAACAACGAAGATACGCGTCGTCCTTCCGCTCCTCGCCTTGAGCGCGAAACGCCGCGCGGATCTGGGAAAGGTGTACGACGCTCGCGAGCTGTTGAAACGAGTAAAAGCGGTGGAGAAGATGTTTTAAGCCGCGGTGGTGTAGCTTCCAGAGCGTGTTTCGGGAGAGAGTTGTTATTTATTCTCTTTTTTCAGATGTATTTAACGACGGACGAATTGGGGAAGAGGCGAGAAGAAGAAGAAGAAATCGATCACTTATTTAAAAGTCATCTATTTAAAAACGGTATTGTATGCGCTGGAAGACGTGCTATGTATATATTAGAAGTCATGAGAATATTATTAGAAGTCAGAGACAAAAAAAGTTTGAGATGGGAGTCGATGTATTATTATACGCGCCGCTTTGTTGAATCGACAAACAGAGTTGTACATGTAATATGAGTTGCTGCAATTGCATTAAATACGCAAAAAAGAAATCTAATCGCTTACTTTTGGCGGCTTTCCTTTCACCGCTTTATACACCTGCCCCACTTGCTTCGCCACTCCAGCCGCTTCGATAACTTTCCTCGCTCTTCCAACTCCTTTCTTTGTCGTCGCCGCGACTCCGCTGACAATTTCGCCGGCGTATGGGTCCATCGCCGCTCTTTCCCGGGCGATGCTTTCAATCTCATTCGCCGTTCTCCTCACCATCGGTTTCACAGTATTCTTCACCTGCCTCTTCGCACTCGGTACCATCGTTTTCGACCCTTCATAAACCATCCCTCCAAATCTTTGCGCAGTCGTTAAGCTCATATCAATCGCCCGCGTCGTCCGTTTCGTCACCCCGGTAACTTCGCTCGTCAACTCGCCGACTTCTTCCAGCGCGTCCGTAAGTTCCAACCCGGAAACGCGAACCGCAGCTAAAGTGTCCGGAATTTCCTCTTTTAACGCCTCTGCGAGTAAAGCGACTTCGTTCAACGCGTTCGCTGCCGCTTGTAAAGTCGGTACGAGCGCGAGTAAAAAAGCGCTCAAAGACGACCCCAGCGCGCAAAAAATCGCAATCACCAGTCCTTCCGTCAATTGAGGGGAAAGAAATTTTAAACTTTGTTGGTTATAATTTGATGATGATGGCACGGAAATCACCCCTTGTTTTAAAGTCTTCTTTGTCTCTCTCGTCTTCTTCATTCTCTCCTCCTCCTTTGTCGGTCGAAAAAGATTCAACGCGCTCGTCTGCATCGTTTCGTTGTGTGAAAAGACGAACATTTTTCTTAACTGCTTTCCCCGTCGTTTACATTGGTAACGCGTGTTTGAGAAGTTTCTTCGAAAGGAACGGCTTTGAAAAGAAGAAGAGGAAGACAAAGGAGGAGGAGACAAAGAAGCCGTCGACGCCATGATGATGACGTTGATGTTGTTGCGCGAGAAAGAAGAAGAGTAGTGATGTGTTTTAATGAGGATTTGTTTTTACTGCTTAATAATACAAATATGAACTAAAAATGTTCGCTCACATGTCCAGACCCATGTCGTCGACTTCGCTCAACTTTTCAAACGCCTTATCCATATCCGCCAACGCGTCGAAATCGCCAGATTCTAACGCGCGTTGTCGAGATAAATAATCGCCGGCGTTGATGAAGACTTCACCGTCTTCGTCCGTGGACATCAAATCGAAGGATTCACCCGGGAGCGCTCGGTTGAGTTTTTTGTTTTCTTCGGTTTCTGCTGCTTCGGGCGATGAAGATCCTTCGTCTTCGTCGTCGTCCGTGGATGCCGCGGCGGCGCCGACGAACGCAAACGCGTTCGTCGTCGTCGTTTCTTGTTTTTCTTCTTCTTCTTCTTTATTACCGAAACCAAAACTGTCCGCGTCTACGCCTTCCTCGTCCAGAATGTCCGTGAACAACTGCGTCGCGTAAGTGGAAACTAAAATCGAAACGCCTAAAAGCGCGCACGTTTCAAATATAACCGCATTTTTAGCTTGTTCTTTCACCGCTCCAGTCACGCCGTCGACTTCGGGGGACAAAATCGTGCGCAAAATAATGCTTCCTAAATACGCGTCGATAAACGCCGTCTTGGAGCTCCCGATGAAGTGCGCCGCGAAAAACTCCCAGTACTTCAACTTTGTCACGCCACACACGTACCAGTTACCGCTGATTGGAATGGGTAAAATCGGACACAACCTCAACAACAGCGCCGATTTGAATCCTTCCGGGACGACTTGATCCGGGTAATTCTCCGAATTGAATCGTCTATCCAAAGCTTGGTACCATTTTCTCTCTCTCGTCGGCTCTCCGTCCTTGGAAAACCATTTGAAGTTCAGCGCTTTCTCTCGCAATACCGTTCTTCCCAACCAAAAGTTTGCGCTCGCCGCAATCGTCGATGCCAACGACGTCAACACCGTCCCGTTCAACACGTTCCCAAACACCATCGGCGATAACACCGGCAAGACAAATCCAATCGGTAAGAACTCATCCGTCATCGTCACTTTTTCCGCGAAGAAGAGTAAAACGTAAATACCAAAAATAGCAATCATCGGCTGGCCGTTAATCTGATCCAAGTATCCAATCAAATCGTCTCTCGGTGGTATCCCGAAAAACTCCGCCAACTCGTCGAACCCTCCAACCGCGTTCAACGCCGCCAACCGCGGTAAAAATATCCGCAAAACTAACCCGGTCACCGCCACGTTCACCGCGCTCCCCATCAACGGCGCCGCATCTTTCACCGCCTCGGACTCTCCAAACTCCTTAAACTTCGCCTTCCAATACTTCGCGACAGTCGACCCGACTTTCTTTTTTGCTTCCGCGCGGATGCGTTCTCGGACGCCGCCACTAACGTCACCATCGCCGCCTTCGTCTGTACGACTTCGAGCGAGTTCCAGAATAGCTTTCAACTCCTGCGCGGCTTCGCTGTCGTCGTCTCGCAAACGCACCGGTTTCAACGCCGTGAATAAATTCGATGCGATTTCCGTGAACGGTTTCTTTTCTCTCTTTGCTTTTCCTTTCTTCTTTTCTGGCTTTCGCGTCGGTGTCGTCGACAGAAGAGAAGAGGAAGTTGAGACAACGTCGACATCATCATCGCCACTCTTCGCGATGGCAACAACAAAAGAAGATGATGATCCGCTTCCTCGTTTACGTCGTTTACGTCTAAAGTCGTCAGACTTTAATAACATCACATTTTGACGATAACAATCAGACGATGATGAAAAACTCTTCTTTCGTCGTCTGTTATCATCGGGTTTTATGTTCGTCGCGAACGACAACGAAGACACCAAAGAAGTCATCGTCATCATATTTTGTGACGACTCGTTGTTTTATCCAAAAGAGAAAAAAAAAACTTTTAGAGATTGTTAGGGTTTCCAACCCTAATTACCAAAAAAAAGAAGAGAAAAAAAAATCTATTCTATTTCACATGCATAGCGGTTTTGATCGAACAACTAACTCTCTTATATGTTCTCTCTGTTCTCTCTCTCTCTCGTTTTGCTGCTGCTGTTGCGAGAAACGAGGAGTCGTTTTACGCGATGAGTATACTACGTTTAGGAGGAGGAGGAGGAGTCGTTTTACACGTCGAATTCGTCGTCGTCGTCGTCGAACGAGGAGTTTCGTCCTTTTCGTCCTCGTCTTTCTCGTCCTCGTCTTTCTTTAAAACTTTCGTCGCGCCGCAAACGCGACGACTTAGAAGAAGATGTCCCCCTTTTATTAGGAGTATTCTTTAACATATTCTTTTCTTTTTTACCGCTGGAAAAGAACTTGACGTTTGGTTGTTTCGCGGCGACGACGCCGTGGGCGTGTTGGTCGATTTCGACCGATTCGAAACCAACGAGTTTCATGCGTTTGACGATGCCTCGAACGCCGCCGCCGCCGGCGACGTTACTGGATGGGTCCCCGGTGTAATGGTAGACTCGCCCGGACGGCTTGAGAACGCGGAAAAGTTCGGAGTAGAACTTTTCGCCGTACAGCTCACCGGCTAAGGCGAACGTTGGCGGATCGTGGATGATTCGGTCAAAGGCGCGGTCGGGTAAGGTTTGGATGACGTCAAAGGCGTTGCCGTAAAGTTGCGAGATGATGTTGTTTTTTTCGTAATCTTCGCCGCCATCTTCGCTCCTTTTCGTCGTATTTTTCGCACAACCAAAAAGACCTTTCGAGTGAGGGTTCATGGCACATATTTGCGTCATCGTCGGGTCGAGCTCGATGGTCGTCACGCTCGAAACGTTTTCCAGCTCCGAGGCCATAATCGCCGTATACGCCAATCCCGTGCACACGTCCAACACCGCTAAATTATTGCCTTTGTACGGCTTTAAAGAAGCAATTTTTCGTCGCGTATCTTCCTTCGGGTCCACGCCTAAGCCGAATCGATGCATACTAAACCCCGCGATTAACGCAGTTGGCGCTAACTCCGGATTAACGCTATCCGAAGGACACAACGCGCACACTCTGTCGATGGTGTTCGAGTATATCCGACACGGCTCCAATTTTGCCAAAGCCCTACTGTCGCCCGCATCTTCGCTCGTCTGAACGACAGTATACACCGTCAAATCGTCTGGCTCGATTGCGAACACGTCCTCTCGGTTTAAAACTATCGCACCGTCGTCGTCGTCGTCATCATCACTTTGTTGTCTTTTACTAATTTCTACGTGTGCCTCGTCTATTCGTATTTTGCTCCTCGAAAGGCCGAAATCTACCGTGTGTTCGAACACAGCTCTCTCGTTTGCGTTTTGATGATATTCCTTTCTGCAACGCTCGGCGAAACACGCCGTCAGGAGGCAATAATATCTGGTTGTTTTGGTTTTGGTTAATTCATCTGCGGGGTCTTCGTCGTCATCGTTCGCAACATCAACACTAACAAAAGGCGAGGACAAGGACGAGGACGCTTCCAACGCCGCGCTCCTTCGTCTCCTCCTTCGCTCGTTTTCTCTTTTCCTCCTCCTCGAAGCAGAGCGAACGCCATCATCATCATCGTAATAATACGAATCAACAGGCGTTCTCGTAACGAACTTCTTCTTCTTCGTAGGAGTATAAAACGCACACTCAGCGACACGATTAAAAGTCCTAAAAGCGCAGTAACGCATCTCCTCTTCTCAAACGACTTTTGACGAGAAAAGAAAGTTCGAACTTCTTTCGAGAGAGACGCTTCTTTCAGAGCGCGCGACGAGACTATGAGCGTTGTTTTTTATGGCAAAATTTTTGAGATGTGTTTCACAGCAGAGTTTAGGGTTTTTAGATTTTTTTTTTTTCTTTTACATGTTCGACCTTTTTTTCTCCCTCATATTCCTCTTTTGAGTGATTCCTTCTCTTGGGAGAGACTTTGAAAGAGAAGAACTGAAGAAGGAGCTCGAGAAGAGGAGACTAAAAACCACAGAAGGCGTTTGCTCTGTCTGTCTGTCTCTTTTCGTCGTCGTTGTTGCACGAACGAACGCTTTTTGTTCACTCTCTCGCAATCTCTCCGTAAAAATCCGACATCTCAGAGAGAGAGAGAGACCAATTCAAAGAGAAGTGACACACACACGCAGCACACGAACGCTCGCGGGCGAGAAGAAGAACAACAACAACGAGAAGAAGAAGAAGAAAATGGGCAAACGAGAACTGGCACAAATCATCGCCGCGCAAGAGTGGCACGACCCCACAAAATGGGTCAGTAAGAAGAACACGCGAGAGGAGGAAGTACACACAGACGATAACACCGTTTTGGATCCCGGGGTAAAAAAGGTCAGGAAAAGTACGGAAGAAATTAGAAAGAAGAAAACATCGGCGAAGCAGAAGCCGAAGACGAAGAAACGGGAAGAAGAATCGCGCTCGAAGTCGTCGAAATCGACGAGAGAAACCACCGTCGTTGACAACGCGCGGAGTAAAAGCGTCACGCCTGCGAGCGAAGAGGAGAAAAAAGACCTCGAAG
>Ga0115000_10001830_pt1 | contig 18616 bp, 19 predicted proteins | sample ArcticOcean_MG_C_6_FD_89690 | JGI IMG/M metagenome (GOLD analysis project Ga0115000, IMG submission 89690) | Marine microbial communities from western Arctic Ocean - ArcticOcean_MG_CB8_128 | ecosystem: Environmental > Aquatic > Marine > Oceanic | place: Arctic Ocean: Canada Basin | collected...
AATAATAATGCGTAAAATTCTTGTAACATCAGCCCTACCATATGCTAATGGAAGTATACACCTTGGGCACCTAGTAGAATATATCCAAACTGATATTTGGGTAAGATTCCAAAAAATGCAGGGGAACCTAGCATACTACATATGCGCAGATGACACGCATGGCACCCCAATAATGCTGATGGCTGAAAAGGAAAATATATCTCCTGAACAGTTAGTTGATAATATCCACAAAGAACATTCAAAAGATTTTAAGGATTTTCATGTAAATTTTGATAATTTTTATTCAACCAATTCTCCGGAAAATAAAGAACTATCAGAGAGCGTATATAGAAAGCTAGTTGAAAATAATAAAATTCATAACAAGGAAATTGAGCAATTTTACGATCCTGATAAAAAAATGTTTCTACCTGATCGTTTTATCAAAGGCGAGTGCCCAAAATGTAATGCAAAAGATCAGTATGGGGACTCATGTGAAGTTTGTGGTTCGACATATAACTCAACTGATTTAATTAATCCGTATTCAGTTTTAACAGGATCATCACCAATTAGGAAGAAAACTAAGCACTATTTTTTTAAGCTATCTGAGTGCTCTGACTTTCTGTCTAAATGGACTAATTCAGGGACCCTACAAAAAGAAGCGAGCAACAAGCTTGACGAATGGTTTAAAACTGGCCTGACAGACTGGGATATTTCTAGAGATGCGCCTTACTTTGGCTTTGAAATTCCCGATGCACCTGGTAAATTCTTCTATGTTTGGCTGGATGCGCCAATAGGCTATATGGCAAGCTTTATGAACCTAGCAAAAAAAAATAAATTATCTTTTGATGAGTTTTGGAAGAATGAAAGTAAGACAGAATTAATTCATTTTATCGGGAAAGATATTTTATATTTTCATGCTCTTTTTTGGCCTGCTACATTGGAATATTCAAACTATCGAAAACCAACTAAAATTTATGCTCATGGATTTTTAACTGTTAATGGGGAAAAAATGTCTAAATCTAGAGGGACTTTTATTACAGCTAGAAGCTATCTAGATAACATCGAAAATCCAAATTTTTTACGCTATTACTATGCATCAAAATTAAATGAAACAATGGAAGATATTGACTTGAATTTAGAAGATTTTGTAGCTAAAGTTAATAGCGATCTTGTTGGTAAATTCATAAATATACCTAGCCGAACATCTGGATTTGTTTTTAAATATTTTCAAAATAAACTTATACCTATAAATGACATTGCAGATGGAAAAGCTAGAGAGTTAATATCAAACGCAATAGGTATGAGGGTATCAGTTACAGAACACTATGAAGCTAGAATGTATAGTAAGTTAATTAAGCTTGTAATGAATCATGTTGAAACATTAAACGAGTTCATCAGCTCTAAAGAGCCTTGGGTTCTTGCAAAAATTGAAGAGCAACATAGGGTTAATTCAGAGCTACATCAAGTTTGTTCTACTTGTCTTCATACCTTTAGAATTCTTAGCATTTATTTAACACCTATATTGCCAGAATTATCTTCTAGAATAGCCGATTTTTTTAATGAGTCAGCCTATGATTCATTTTCAAGCATTGAAGTAGGAGTTGTTAAAATTAATAAGTTTGAGCATTTGATGCAAAGATTAGATTCAATAGATATTGAAGCAATGGTTTCTAGTAACAAGTAGGCTTTATTTAGTCTATTAGATTTAAAATGTTATCTATAGTAACTTCTGGATTTTTTGCTTCTGTTATTGATCGACCTATAACTAAAATATTTGAACCATTTTTTACAGCTTCTAATGGAGTTGTTATTCTTTTTTGGTCATTATTAGGGTCTTCGCTAAATCGAATACCTGGCGTTACATATAAAAAATTTTCCGGAAGTGATTTTTTTATGTGTGCAATATCATTCGCTGAACACACAATCCCATCCAGGTTAGATTGACTTGCACTTATTGCCAGGTTGGTTATTTGTTCTTCTATTGAACATGTAAACCCAATTTCTTTTAGAATATTTGAGTCCATGCTTGTTAGCAATGTAACAGCAATAAGATATGGATTGTTGTTTGATTGATCAACACCCTCTCTCGCTGACATCATCATGTCATGACCACCTAATGCATGGACATTTAAAATTGATACCCCCATTTCAGAAGCTACAAAACAAGCTTTTTTTACTGTGTTAGGTATATCGTGGTATTTTAGATCTAGAAATATTCTAAAGCCTTTCATTTTTATCCAGTCAATTATTTCTGGGCCACAAGCAGTAAATAACTCTTTACCAACTTTTATTCCACATTTTTTAGATGGTAAATTTTCTATTATTTTTTTTGCAATATTTATATCGTTATGGTCTATGGCGACAAATAACTTTGGAATATCCTTCATTATTTAGCCTCAAGAATTATATCAGCAGGTTCGGACGGGAGGGACTCCCATGCATTACATGCTGGACACTGCCAGTGAAATTGACGAGCTTTAAATCCGCATTGGTCACACATATAAAATCTTCTATCTCCTATTGTGTTTTTAATTATTTGTTGAATTAATTCAATATTATCTATTTTGCTTGTTTTTCCTATTGCTTGAGCCTGAAATAGCTTATCTAGAGCATAAAGACTAGGCCTTTGTATCATCTCGTTTCTTGCAATAGTTTCTGCTTTATTTGCCCCTTCGTTTGCCAGCACACTCTCATACAACACATTCAACAATGTTTTAAGTTTGTAGAGATCAAAAAATCTAGCAAGGATTGATAAGCCCTCGTTAATTTCTCCTGAAGCTTTAGAGGCATTAATAATTTTTGGAGCAACTAGGCCTAGGTACTCTGGCTGTTGAAATTCTATTTTTTTCCAATAGACTATTGCTTCTTGATACAGTTTCTCTTCAGCATGAATATCACCTAGAAGAATGTTAGCCCTCGTACAATTCTTAGATTCCTCAAGCGCTTTATTCAATGTTTTTTTTGCTAGGATATTTTTTTTATTTAAAATTTGATTTACTGCAATTTCACAGAAATAATGACTAATTGAAACTCTAAATGATACACCTGATATTTTTTCTAATTCTGTAGCTGTTTCTATAGCCCTTTCCCATTCTCGCTCTTTCATGTAGATTTCTAGCAAGGTATTTAACGAGAATTGATAATACTTTTCTTTATTGAGGCTTAGAAGAAGCTCCTCAGAACGACCATAAAGGCCAGCTTTGAAATAATCTTGTGCGAGTTCTGCTTTTACTGAGTCTTGTTGCTCCACTGTGAGCTCTTTTTTCTTTAGAAGATCTACATGTAGATTAATTGCTCTATCAATTTGACCAGTTCTTCTCAGAAGAGCACCTAAGGCAAAATGTAATTCTAATGACTCATTATTTATCTTTATTGCGTCATTAAATGCTTCTATTGCCTTCTCATAATGATTCGTAATTAAATACTGTAATCCTTTGAAATAGGCTGAGGGGAGATCCGTGCTTTCATAGATTATTTGCTTAATATCAACCCTTGCTGCTAGCCATCCAATAGCAAAAAAGAAAGGTATTACCAATAACCACCAGAATTCAAATTCAACCATATTTTAATGTTTTTTTAAGTTAAAAAAAAAGCATATCCTAATCTAACAAGAATATACTTTTTTCATTGCATTATATTTATATATCAACACGGGCTCTTAATTCTTTTCCAGCCTTAAAATGGGGAACATTTTTCTCTGGAACATTTACTTTCTCCCCAGTTTTAGGGTTTCTTCCAATCCGTGGTGGACGGTAATTTAAGCTAAAACTTCCAAAACCTCTTATTTCAATTCTTTTATTGTAGTTAAGAGAATCACTCATTGCGTCTAAAATAGACTTTACCGATAGTTCAGCATCTTTATGAACTAATTGAGAAAATCTAGAAGCTAATAGATTAATGAGTTTTGATTTAGTCATTATTTTTCATCATCAAGTTTAGCTTTTAGAAGCGCACCTAAGTTTGTTGTTCCTGCATTCTCTATATCTTTAGAAGGCGCTTCTTTCTTGGTTGAAGTTTTCGGCTTTGATACCTTTTTCTCATCTTTTGTTTTAGATTCTAATTTCTTCTCTTTATCATCACTGCTAGATGGATTTGGATCTTCTGTTAATTGTTTAACACCTAATGATATTCTTTCTTTTGGGACATCAATTGCGATGATAAGAGATTCAACAGTATCACCTTTTTTATATTTTTTGACTGCTTCTTCACTTGTTTCCGTCCATGAAATATCTGAAAGATGAATTAATCCGTCAATACCGCCTTCTAGGCCAATAAATATACCAAAATCAGTTATCGATTTAATTTCACCGGTTATTTTTTCATCTTTATTATTCTTTTCGGCAAATTCTTCCCATGGATTTGACTTACATTGCTTCATACCAAGAGAAAGTCTTCTTCTATCTTCATCAATTTCAAGAATCATTATTTCAACTTCATCACCTAATTGAACTGCTTTTGATGGGTGTATATTCTTATTTGTCCAATCCATTTCTGAGACGTGAACTAATCCTTCAATTCCTGATTCAATTTCAATAAAGGCTCCATAGTCAGTTAAGTTTGAAACTTTACCAAATAATTTTGTATTTACTGGGTAACGTTTATTCAAACCTACCCAGGGATCATCATCTAGCTGTTTTAGCCCAAGAGAAACTCTATTTTTTTCCTTGTCAAATTTAAGAACACGAGCGTCTATTTCGTCACCAATATTCAAAATTTCTGAGGGGTGCTTTATACGTTTCCAAGCAAGGTCTGTTATATGAAGTAAGCCATCAATTCCACCTAAATCAACAAATGCACCGTAGTCAGTAATGTTCTTAATAATACCTTTGACAGTAGAACCTTCTACAAGTGTTTCGATTACAGATTCAAGGTTAGTACCTGTTTGCTCCTCAATAACTGCTTTTCTTGATACAACTACATTATTTCTTTTGCGGTCAATTTTTATTATTTTTAATTCACATTCTTTATTTTCAAATGGAGATGTATCTTTTACTGGTCTAATATCTACTAGTGAGCCAGGTAGAAAAGCCATGATGCCATTAACTGTAACTCTTAGACCACCCTTAACTCTTGTACTAACAAATCCATTAACAATTGTTCCTTCATTCATTGCTTCTTCAAGATCAATCCATGCTTGCATTTGTTTAGCTTTTACTCTGGATAGAATTGTTGAACCATAACCATCTTCTATTTTTTCAATAGCAACTTTTACATGATCTCCTAAACTAACTTCAATAGATCCTTTATCATCTAAGAATTCTTCTGTTTTGATAACGCTTTCTGATTTAAGCCCGGCATTCACTATTACAAAGTCGTTTTCAACCGAAATTACTTCGGCTGTTATTATTTCACCTTGACGCATCTCTTTAAGCGCCATGCTTTCTTCAAATAATGCTGCAAAACTTTCTGGGTCTGTATCTTTTAAAATTTCTGTGGTTGCCATTAATTTTTAACCTTAACTATATATCCCAACTAGCGATGGGGAAGTTTAATTTAATCTGATAATTTTGGGTTACCAGCACTTTTTGTTACATTTTTTAAAAAACCTAAAATTTTATCGACTGTTTGATCTTCAGTAAGATTGTCTGTCTCTAAAACATGAGCTTCTTTTACTATAACAAGAGGGGATACCTCTCTGTCCTTATCTCTTGAATCTCTTATTGCAATTTCGTGAACAAGGCCCGATAGATTAACATCATTTCCTTTTGATATCAATTGTTTATATCTTCTTTTTGCTCTTTCATCAACGCTTGCATTTAGGTATATTTTTAAGTCAGCATTAGGGAAAACAATGCTTGCCATATCTCGACCTTCTGCAATAAGACCTGGTAATCTACAGAAGTCTCTTTGGTAGTGCAGAATAGAGGCTCTCAATTTTTCGTGTACTGCAATTTCCGAAGCTAATTTTCCTATCAATTCAGTTCTAATAAGATTGGAGATATTTTCACTATCCAGCCAAACTATATCTTTAGAAAATTTGATTCTAGAATTTTTAACTAAATCTATTAACCCGTTAATAGATTTAGTGTTGTTTTTTTTTGCAGCATAAGCAATGACTCTATAAATTGCACCAGAATCAAGGTAATGGTAATTTAATTCACTTGCTAATTTTTTTGCAACCGTTCCTTTTCCAGATCCAGCTGGACCATCAATCGCAATAACAATCGGATTTTCTGCTTTATTCAATAATATCTCCAAAATCTTTAAAGAAATTTGGATATGTTTTATTTGTGCACCCTGGATCATTAATTACAATATTTTTATTTGCTAAACATACTAATGAAAAACACATAGCCATCCTATGGTCGTCATATGTATCGATACTAATATTATTATTTATAACTTTGGGAGGGGTAATTCTTATTGAGCTTTTAGTTGAAGTAACGGAAGCGCCTAACTTTTTTAATTCAGTTTCCATTGCTAAGATTCTATCAGTTTCTTTTACGCGCCAACTTGCAATAGATTTAAGAGTTGTAGAACCTTTTGAAAAGAGGGCAAGAATAGCCAGGGTCATTGCGGCATCAGGAATATTTTTACAGTTGATTGTTATGCCAACCAGCTGTTGTTTTTTTGAAACCTTAATTGAATTTGAAAAATATTCTATATTTGCCCCCATTTTTTTAATAATGTTTAAGAATTCTAAATCACCTTGTATGCTTGATCTATTGATATTATTAACTACAACTGAGCCACCAATAGCCCCTGCTGCAAAAAAATAGGATGCTGATGAAGCATCACCTTCTACTTTAATTTTTTTTGGACTCTTAAACCTAGATGGAGATCTTAAAGAAAAATCTTGCCATTCATTATTTTTATATCTAATACCGAATTGCGATAGAAGTTTTAGAGTTATATTAATATATGGTTTCGAAATAAGATTACCAATTATTTTAATTTTTAAATCTTGATTACACAAAGGACCAGCAATTAGTAATGCAGTCAAGTACTGACTTGAGATATTTCCCTTGATGTTTATATTTTTATTAAATGTTATCTTGCTAGGAGATATCTTTAGAGGTGGGTATCCATGATTACCTATGTAGTCAATTTTAGCCCCGGTCTGGATTAAGGCATCAACTAAGTCCTTAATTGGACGCTCATGCATCCTATCGATACCTTTTAATCGGTAGGTGCCTCCCATAATTGCAAGAACTGCTGTAAGCGGCCGAAAAGCGGTACCTGCATTTCCTAGTGATAATTTAGTATTTTTATTTAGAAAACTATGATTGCAGCCTTTAACCAGGATATCTTTTTTTTTAATAATGTATTCAATTTTTAGATTCTTTAGGGCATTTAGCATTTGCTGGGTATCATCTGACTCAAGGTAATTTTGGATTAACGTTTCCCCATCGGATAGCGCCGACATAAGTAATAATCTATTGGTAATACTTTTTGAGCCAGGAAGATAAATTGTCCCATTAGCAGTTAATGATGCTTTTAGTTTTTTTTGTTTCACTTAATTTCTTCTACCCAGTTCTTTCTTGTGCTACTTGCTAGTTTTAAATAGTCCTCTAATTTTTCCGCATCTTTTTTTTCTATAAAAGTGGTTAATTTAATAATCTCTTTTTGAAATAACTTTAGATCTTTAATTATTGATTTATGATTTTGTATTGCTATATCTTTCCAAACCTCTGGCGAACTTGCAGCAATTCTTGAAAAATCTCTAAATCCGCTCGCAGCAAAATTTAATAAAACATCTTTATTTTCCTTATTATTGATAAGACTGACTAAACCATAGGCAAGCAAGTGCGGTAAATGGCTAACTGTTGAAAATATTTGATCATGATCATCTGCATTCATATTTGTTACCTTTCCCCCCAACAATTCCCAAAATGTTTTAAGTTCTGAAATTTTTTCTATGGAATTTTCTTTATTGGGCGTTAAGACAATATTCTTATCTTTAAATAAATCTTTTTTAGCTGCCGATGGCCCATGTTTCTCTGAGCCAGCAATTGGATGTGATCCAATAAATTGTGAAAACTTATCATTTAAAATGAGTTTAGCTTCATTCATGATGTCAGATTTTGTACTGCCTACATCAGTTACAATAGAATTTGAGTTAAGAAATGGCTGAATTTCCTTTAGTATAAGTTTTGTTTGGGCTACGGGGGTTGCAATAACAATTAAACTAGCGTCATTTATTTCTTTACCAATTTCTGTGGATGACGCATTAAGCACACCAGATTTGACAAGGCTATTTAATGAATTTCCACCCACTCTTCCAATGCCGATTATTTCATCATAAATATTTAAATCACGAGTTTTAAGAGCTATTGAACCGCCTATTAGGCCAACACCAAAGATGTATATTTTTTTCATAAGCGAATGTTTGGTAAAAAGAAAATTGTAACACGCTATTTAGCTCGATGCTTCTTGCCAAACACCATCAAGCAGTAACTCATAGGGTTTAAAATTAGTTTTATATTTCATTTTTTTACATTCATTAATCCAATAACCAAGGTAAAGAAAGGAAAGTTTTTCTTTTTTGCAAAAATCAAGTAGCCACATAATAGAAATTGTACCTAGGCTTAATTTTTGATTGCTACAATCATAAAAGGTATAAACAGCTGATATACCATCATCAATCATATCAATGATTGTAACTATTTTAAGCTTATTCCCCAATCTAAATTCAATAAGCTTAGAATTAACATTACTTTTTATTAAAAAATCATTATAGTCGCCAATTTCATCCTCGCTTTTACCGCTATCCAGATGTCTATTATTTTGATATTGAACATACAAGTCATAATGTTCTTTATCGAAGGATAGGGGAAGTATGTTTACTTTTAGCTTATTAAGATACTTTTTGGTTCTTTTTTGTGATCTGTTGCCAATAAAATTTGATGCTAATAATCTAATAGGTACACAAGCACTACAATTTTCACAGTTTGGTTTATATGCATATTGACCACTCCTTCTAAACCCTTTTTTTACAAGGATATTAAAATTTTCACTAGTAATACTTTTGTAGGGGGTAGCAACAATAGATTGTGCATCTTTCCCATTTATATAACCACAGGAATATTTAGTTGTTACATAAAACTGAATTTCTTCTAATACTTTTTTTTCAATAATACTCATATTAAATTTCAATCATAAATTTATATATATACCAAAATAATACTAGAAATATTTTTTAATAGGTATAAAGTTAACTATGTAATTTTAAATTTTAAATTTTAAAATAGCTAAATTTTTTAGAGAAAAGAGAAAAGAGAAAGTGCTTTACAAGTTTAAAGAGTAAGAAATACAATTTCATTTAAATGTAAAAAATTAAAAGGAGCAGTATGGACCTCAAAGAACTTAAAAATAGACATCAAGCTTTAAAAGATATTGTTAAGCAGGCTTACAAAAATTATGTACCTGATTCAAGGATAAGATTATATAAGAAGGAAAAGCTTAGAATTAAAATGCTTTTGGACAAAAAAAGCCAAATAACTCATTAAATATAAAAAAGCTGGCTTTGCCGGCTTTTTTTCGTTAAATGTTACTTTCTCACTGAAAGCTTTATTTAATATATTAATATATGAGTTAAAATCATCATTTAAACTTTAAAATAGTTTCTAGGCGGTACAAATTATGCAAGACGTTATAAAAAAAAATTTTTCTGAGCATCTTGATGTAATTAATGAAGTTCTGAATTCTAACATTGACTCTATTAATGTATTTGGAGATTCACTAACAACCTGTTTAGAAAATAATGGAACTATCTTTTGGTGTGGAAATGGCGGCAGCGCATCGGATAGCCAACATATATCAGCAGAATTAGTCGGACGTTTCAAAAAAGACCGTCGTGCCTTAAAGTCTATAGCATTAACAACTGATACTTCAATTTTAACTAGTGTTGGAAATGATTATGGCTTTGAGGAAATTTTTTCTCGCCAATTCGAAGCTCTCGGAACTTCTAAAGACATTTTAGTTGGAATTTCTACTTCAGGAAATAGTGAAAATATTATTAGGGCCTTTCAAACCGCAAAGAGATTGGGTGCCATGACTCTTTCCCTTACTGGAAATGATGGGGGGATATTAAGGCAAATTTCAGATTATTCACTTGTAGTAAAATCACAATCTACTGCAAGAATTCAAGAAGCACATATATTAATTGGCCATATTTTATGTGACATTATTGAGCAAGAACTCGAGCTTGTTTAATACTAAAATTAAAAAAGTGTATGAGGTTGTTTTATGAGTTTAGAAAAAAGTAAGCGCTATGCAGTTATTTTGTGTGGAGGTTTTGGAAGTAGATTATGGCCATTGTCTAGATCAATTAGACCAAAACAGCTATTAGCTCTTAATGGGGAAGAAACATTGCTCCAACAAACAGCATTAAGATTAAAAAAAATGGTAAATCCCACTAACCTTTATACAGTTACGCATGAAAGCCACAAATTTGAAGTGTTAGGGCAATTGTCTGAAGTTCTTCCAGGATGTAAATCTAACGTAATAACTGAGCCAGAAGCAAAAAACACACTCCCAGCTATTGCTTTAGCAACTTATAATATTTATCAAAAAGATAAAGAAGCTGTTGTAGGTATTTTTGCTTCAGATCATTCAATAAAAAATGAGGAAAAATTTGTAGCTGCATGGAGGTCTGCAGAAGCTATAGCTGATGATAATTTTTTAGCGCTAATAGGTGTTGAACCTGATGGGCCTGCTACTGGATATGGCTATATAAAACCTAATAAAAAAATTACTAAAAAAGCAGATTTAAATATATATGAGGTCGAGTCTTTTATAGAAAAACCAAATAAAGATGACGCAATCGCATATGTGAGTGATGGATATTTGTGGAATAGTGGAATGTTTGTATTTAAAGCGAAAGTTTTTATGGATTTATTAAAAGAATATCAATCAGAAATTTATAACTCCATATTAAAAGTCTCAGATAATAATTTAAAAGAAATCTATGCAAGTTTTCCTAATATCTCTATGGATTATGGTTTAGCTGAAAAGGTAAAAAAAATTGCTGTTATACCAGTAAGTATGGGCTGGAATGATTTAGGTAGCTGGAATTCAATCTACGAGAATGGACAAAAAGACAAAGATGGAAACTTATGCCATGGAAAAGTTTTCAATTTAGACACTAAAGATAGTCTTATATGGTCCGAAGATAATTTAATTGCAACTGTAGGGTTAAGCAATATTATTGTCATTCAGACTCCAGATGCGATTTTAATTTCGGATAGAAATCGATCTGAAGAGATAAAATTATTAGTTGAAAATCTTAGACGTTCCAACCCAAAAGTTATTGAAGAGAATGTGACTATTTATCGTCCATGGGGCACCTACCAGGTGTTGTCAGAAAATAATAATTTTAAGGTGAAACGTATTATTGTAAAACCAAAATCTAAACTTTCACTTCAGATGCATCAACATCGTTCCGAGCATTGGGTGGTAGTATCAGGAACTGCTACTATAATTAATAATAACAATGAGAAATCTACACTTAAAATAAATGAATCTACCTATATACCAAAAAAACAAAAACATCGTTTAATGAATGATACTAACAGTGATCTAATTATTATTGAAGTTCAATGCGGGGAATATGTAGGTGAGGATGATATCTTAAGATTTGATGATTTTTATGGAAGGAAAAGTAATGAGTAAAATAGCATTAATAACTGGAGTAACTGGACAGGATGGCGCTTATTTGTCTGAATTTTTGCTTGAAAAAGGCTATGAAGTTCATGGAATTAAAAGGCGAAGCTCAATGTTTAATACAGCAAGAATCGATCATTTAGCTTCTGATCCTAATGGTAAACAAAAACCTTTTTTTCTTCATCATGGAGATATGACTGATTCTTCAAGTCTTATTCATATAATACAAAAAACTCAACCTGATGAAATATATAACTTAGCCGCTCAAAGCCATGTTCAAGTTTCGTTTGAGGAGCCAGAATATACTGCAAACTCAGATGCTTTAGGCGCCCTAAGAATTTTAGAGGCAATTAGAATTCTGGGGTTAGAAAATAAGACTAAATTTTATCAAGCATCAACATCCGAAATGTACGGGTTAGTTCAGGAAGTACCACAAACTGAAAAAACTCCATTTTATCCAAGAAGTCCATATGCAGTAGCAAAACTTTATTCATATTGGATTACTATAAATTATAGAGAAGCCTATGACATTTTTGCCTGCAATGGGATTTTATTTAACCATGAAAGTCCTGTTCGGGGGGAAACCTTTGTAACAAGAAAGATAACGATGGCATTAGCAAGAATAAAGCTGGGTCTTCAGGACTGCTTATTTTTGGGCAATATGAATGCACTTCGAGACTGGGGGCATGCAAAAGATTTTGTTGAGATGATGTGGTTAATGATGCAGCAAGAAAAACCTGATGACTTCGTTATTGCTACAGGTTCGCAATATAGTGTTAGAGATTTTGTAAATGTAGCTGCAGGAAAATTAGATATGGATATTAAATGGAAGGGAAAAGGGACAAATGAAAAAGGTTACGACTCTTCTGGTAAATGTATTGTCGCTGTAGACCCCTTATATTTTAGACCCACGGAAGTGGAAACTTTGCTGGGCGATGCATCCAAAGCAAAGGAAAAATTGGGCTGGAAACCTAAAATAAGCTTTGATGATTTGGTTGGTGAAATGGTAAAACAGGACTTAAGTCATGCAAAAGAAGATCAATTGTTAAGGAAACATGGATTTTGGAAGAAAATATTATGAGTGCAAAACATCCACTAGCAACAAGCACATGGGATGACAATGAAATTAGGGCTATGCATGATGTTATATCTGAGGGTAATTTTACTATGGGCAAAAGAGTAAAGTTATTTGAAAAAAAATTCGCTGAATTTGTAGAAGCTAAATATTGTGTAATGGTAAATTCAGGCTCCTCAGCAAATTTATTAATGATTGCCGCTCTTTTTTATTCAAAACAATCAAGCCTAAAGCTTAAGCGCGGAGATGAAATTATTGTCCCAGCTGTATCATGGAGTACAACATACTCTCCGCTATACCAATACGGGTTAAAAATAAAATTTGTGGATATTGACCTCGAAACATTAAATTATGATTTATCTGAATTAGAAACTGCAATAACTAAAAAAACACGAGCAATCATGGTAGTAAATCTTCTTGGCAATCCGAATGACTTTGACCATATATTTAAATTAATTTCTGGAACAGATATTGTTCTAGTTGAAGATAATTGCGAATCGCTTGGTGCTGAGTTTGAAAATAAAAAAACTGGGACATTCGGTGTAATGGGCACATTTAGTTCATTCTTTAGTCATCATATTTCTACAATGGAAGGAGGAATTATAGCTACAGATGATGAAGAGCTTTACCATATCCTTCTCTCATTAAGGGCTCATGGTTGGACAAGAGATTTACCAGCTCACAACCTAATTTGTTCAAATAAAAATATTGAATCTCTAAAAGAAGATTGGCGCTTTATCTTACCTGGATATAATGTAAGGCCCTTAGAGCTTCAAGGGGCTGTCGGTATAGAGCAGATGAAGAAATTACCGATGATAGTTTCTGAGCGTCAAAAAAATGCAATCGAATTCAAAAAACTTTTAGCAAATCACCCAGATTTAATAATCCAAAAAGAGGTTGGCAAGAGCTCTTGGTTTGGCTTTAGTTTGATTATAAGACCTAATAGTAAATTAGACCGCAATTCTCTAGAGAAAAAATTATCTTCACTAGGTTTCGACTATAGACCAATAGTTGCAGGAAATTTTACTGAAAATGAGGTTATCAAATATTTTAACTCAGAGGTACATGGCGAACTCAAAAATGCTGATTATATCGATAAGAATGGACTATTTATTGGTAACCATCATTACCCTATGTCAGAATCTTTTTTAGCTCTTGGGAAAATTTAAATAACGTTAGAACATAAAATATTACTACTATAAATATTATAAAAAAGGATTCTAAGAATGAAGCATAGCTCTAAAATATATGTTGCTGGACATAATGGTTTGGCAGGCTCAGCGATATTTAGCAACCTAGAGCGGTCTGGATTTAAAAATATAATTGTAAAAAATCATTGTGAGCTGGACTTAACTGATCAACTAGCAACTAAAAAATTTTTTAAAACTGAAAAACCAGAATATGTTTTTTTGGCAGCAGGTAAAGTTGGTGGTATTTATCACAACACATTGTATCCAGCAGAGTTCATTTATCAAAATATTGCTATTCAATCAAACGTTATTCATGAATCATATCTTCAAGGTGTTAAAAGATTACTTTTTCTTGGCTCGAGTTGCATCTATCCAAGAGACTGTAAACAACCTATGAAAGAAGAATATATATTGTCCGGCCCCTTAGAAAAGTCAAATGCCGCATATTCTCTTGCGAAAATTGCAGGGATTGAAATGTGCTCAAGTTATAATCATCAATACAATACAAAATATTTAGCTACAATCCCTACAAATCTTTATGGGCCTGGTGATAATTATGATCTTCAGAATGGACATGTTTTCGCTGCATTGATTAGGAAATTCTCTGAAGCAAAAAAATCTAATAAAAAAAGTGTAGAGGTATGGGGTTCTGGTAAGCCTATGCGCGAATTCCTATGTAGTTCTGACCTAGCCGAAGCATGTGTGTTTTTGATGAACCTTGTTGATGAAAAGTTTAATTCTCTTCTTCGAGATGATTCTAGTAAAAATTCCTATCCTATTATTAATATTGGAGCTGGTGAGGATATAAGTGTTGAAGAGTTAAGTTTGCTTATTGCTAAAATTTCTGGCTTCACTGGAAAAGTAATTTTTGATGGCAGCAAGCCTGACGGGACACCAAGAAAGTTATTAAATGTCGATATTCTCAATCAATTAGGGTGGGCCCATAATGTATCAATTTCTGACGGTATAAAAAAAGCCTTACAAGACTTTGGCAAATCTTGATATTATTTGTTTAAATATATTAGGACAAACTGTTAATATTAGTTATACCGAATACTTATAATTTATGATAATAAAGAACTATATAAATGGAACCTATATACAGCTCAATAACAAGTCATCATACTATTTCTAAAATTGATGAAGTAGCAGTTGTGAATCAATTCGAACCTTACTTATATTATATTTTTGTTTTCATTGGGTTGATGATAGTTTTTGGGATTTTAGTATTTTTTGCTTATAAGGCTACTAATAAGCAAAATATAAACGAATCTTAACAATGACAGGATTTTATTGAATCTGGAAAATATGAAAAAGAAGAGGACCTTTTAAGTCAATGAAAAATATAAAAACAACTATTATTTATTTGATAGTATTTGGCACAGGATTTGTTACAGCCTCATTTATTACTCATGATTATTTTAAAAATAAATATTTATTACATTTAAATTCTTCGGCAGAAGCTCCATCTTATATAAATGAAAATATTTATATAAGATCACCTAAGAATGGAGAAGTTGTTAGTAACCCGGTAAAGATAGTTTTTGGGCTGAAAGATATGGGAGTAGCTCCAGCAGGGACCAAAATGAAAAATACAGGGCATCATCATTTATTGGTTAATTTAGATAAACTACCTGATTTAAAATTACCATTACCAAGTCATGAGAATTTAATTCATTTTGGTTTGGGTCAAACTGAAACTGAGGTGAATTTAAAAAAAGGAGTTAACACACTCCAATTAATCTTAGGTGATTACATGCACAAACCTCATCAACCACCATTGATTTCAAAAAAAATTAAAATTATTGTAAAATAAATATAAATATTTAAATCAAAAAATAAAATTAGGGTAAAAATGGCGCTTAAACAATTTGATTATTTAAAAAAAGAATTCCCAGACATATATAGAAATATTGTTCTTGAGCACAAAGCAGTGAATAAGGTATTATCATTTTGTGATAAAGATAGTCAATATTTTTTATTCACAGGAATGTTTTCTGAAGTTAATGATGGAAAGGGAATTTCTGAAGAGTTAGAGGTTTATCTTGTTAATTTTTTAGCTAAAAAATATAAAGTTAAAGCATTTGCAAGAGCTGCCGCATATGTAATTGAAGATCAAACAGCATTTATTGGTTTTGATTTTATAGGTGCAGATAATGATATATGGTCACAACAAAATATTTTCCATGCAGATGATAAAGGAAAAGTTATAGATGTTGATGAAAATTTTACCAATAGCAGCGATACAAATAATATATGCCCATTAGTAAGTTCTTATTTTAATGATATAGATTTTCCAGAAGACACTAATGAATATCTAAATAACTTATATGAGCAGGTGAAACCAAGCTTTCATGTCATCAAGGTAAAGCAATAAATTATTAAGTTATTGTGCCCAAGGGCGATTACATTTAAACATTGAGAACGTAGCTTTTCCAGGCTCAGTAGATTCATTTTTATAGATAGTGTTTGCTTTGGCTGAAACTGCAGCATTCTTAGCAAGTTGCAATAAATCCTTATCAATATTTTCATCACCTCTTTTTACATATGCAATTTCAGCTAGAACGCTTACATCAACTGTACCTTTCGAAATACAACCAGCTGGCTTTGTTTTTACTAATAATATTTTATCTGAACCATCTTTGATATCTACAAATTTTGCACAGCTAGTTAACAATAAAAAACATAATGATATTAATATGTTGTTTAGAAAATTTTTTGTAGTTCCCATTCTAATTACTCCTATTTTATTTATCTATTTTCCTTTTTCAACATTCAAGGGTAAATTTTTTTTATCTTCACTTGGGTCATCAATAGTTCTTAAATAATCTTGGTGAAAAGTGAAATATTCTACATTATACTTTTCACTAATATATTCAGATGGAATGTCGTTGGGCACTATTACTTGTTTACCTTTCTCCCAATTTCCAGGAATGGATACATTGTATTTTTTAGCTAACTTAAGGGCGTCAATTATTCTGATAATCTCGTTGAAGTTTCTGCCAATATTTTTAGGATAAGAGAGAATTGTTTGAATTGTTTTATCTGGATCAATTATAAAAACAGATCTAATTGTAGATTTATTTCCACCCCCAAATACCCCCTCACTTGGCTTAGCTTTAGGATGATACATACCATAAGCAGTTGCTATCTTTAACTTTTTATCTGAAATAATTGGATAATCAAGATCAGGTTTTTGAAGACCTATTGTTATAGTGTCTCTTTTAGTTATTCTAATTAAATTTTTATACTTATCAATATGAGAAACCCATTCTAAATGATCTTTAATATTGTCTGCACTTAAGGTGATGATTTTTGTTTGTCTTTTTTTAAATTCTGGCTGAAGAAATGCAAGCTCTGCTAACTCAGTTGTACAAACTGGAGTAAAGTCCCCAGGATGAGAAAATAAAATAGTCCATTTATTATCAATCCATTCATGGAAGTTAATTTCTCCTTTAGTCGATTCAGCTACAAAGTTAGGGGCCTTATCTCCAATTTGAAGGGCGTTAATAGTCCCTGAAGAAATAAAGACTAATAGCCAGCATAATTTTTTAATGATAATCAATAATTTAGCCTAATAACTCATCTTTTGTTGAAGCGAAAGCTGATATAGCTTTATCTAAATCTTCTTTATTATGAGCTGCTGAGATTTGAGTTCTAATTCTTGCTTTATCTTTTGGAACTACTGGAAAGAAAAATCCTATTGCATATATACCTTTTGATAATAATTTTTTACTCATTTCTTGAGCTAAATTTGCATCGCCCAACATGACTGGTACGATTGGATGATCACCGTCATCAACTGCAAAGCCAGCCTTTTGCATTCCTTTTCGGAAGTAATGCGTATTTCGTTCTAGACGATCTCTTAATTCTGTATTATTGCCTATCATTTCAAGTGCTTGAAGTGTTGCAGCACATATTGAAGGGGCTATGGTATTTGAAAATAAATAAGGTCTTGATCTTTGCCTTAGCATATCAATAATTTCTTTCCTTCCTGATGTGAATCCTCCAGAGCCTCCACCTAATGCCTTACCAAATGTACTGGTAATAATATCTACTCGATCCATGACTCCTCGATATTCGTGAACGCCACGACCTGTCTTACCCATAAATCCTGTTGCATGACAGTCATCATGGTGAACCATTGCATCAAATTCATCAGCTAGATCACAAATCTTATCCAGCTGAGCTATTGTGCCATCCATTGAGAAGACACCATCAGTAGTAATCAGAATTCTTCTAGCACCATTCTTTTTAGCCTCAATTAACTTATCCCTTAAGTCAGCCATATTATTATTTTTATAGCGATAACGAGCTGCTTTACAAAGCCGAACCCCGTCAATAATTGATGCATGATTAAGCTCATCAGAAATAACTGCATCTTCAGCAGTTAGGATTGTCTCAAAAAGTCCAGCGTTAGCATCAAAACAAGCTGCATATAGAATAGTTTCTTCCATACCTAAAAATTCACTTACCTTCTCTTCCAGTATTTTATGTATTGTCTGAGTGCCACAAATAAACCTAACTGAAGCCAACCCAAAGCCCCATTTATCATAACTAGCTTTTGCAGCCTCTATAATTTCACGATTATTAGCTAAACCTAAATAATTATTGGCACACATATTAATCACTGTGCTTCCATCACTCAAGGTGATTTCATTTTTCTGATCAGAACTAATATGCCGCTCAGTTTTCCATAAACCGGCTGCTTTAATATCATCCAAATCATTTGCAATACTATCTCGTGTGGCTTTAAAGCTCATTAATA
>Ga0115000_10001834_pt1 | contig 18597 bp, 26 predicted proteins | sample ArcticOcean_MG_C_6_FD_89690 | JGI IMG/M metagenome (GOLD analysis project Ga0115000, IMG submission 89690) | Marine microbial communities from western Arctic Ocean - ArcticOcean_MG_CB8_128 | ecosystem: Environmental > Aquatic > Marine > Oceanic | place: Arctic Ocean: Canada Basin | collected...
CGGAAGGCTGCAGCCACAATGGGATTATTAGGATTAACGGGATATTACATATTCTTAAATAACAACAACGCTAAGTTAAAGTTATGAGTCTGCCAGAACCCATTAACTGGCTTCACAAGAGGCGTTCAGAAGATTATATTTACTTGGTATCAACAGGTCCATTAAAACTTGCACTATCCACAAGTGATAAAGATTTTTTCAAACGATTTCCTGAGCCAGTTCCGAAAGGCCCACAGACCAGTAATGAACCATATAGAGAAGCGGTATTGAATGCATTTTGGAACTTAGCCGATTGGGAATTTTACTCAAATGAGGATGAAGCGAAACAACGAGCCCAATATATTTGTCGGCAAGGTCATCGCAACATAATTGCTCCATCCCAATTCAGTATGAAAAGCCTTGCAGTAAAGTATAAAACACCAAGGTTAGGGATAGAGGTGTATAGTAAATATGGCCTTTTGAATCCAAAAGATAAAAAATGGTATCGTCAAACTTATGTGGTTAGAATTAAACTCCAGCATTAACGCCAATAAAAGATAACCATTCAATATCAAACATATCTGCTGGTTCAAACACCCAATCATGTCGGTTGCCTCTTGTTACTCTCTTACAGTTGATTCCATCTTTTTTATTATTCTCTATTTCCTCTTTTGATAACCAACCCTTCAAAGTTAATTCATTTTGACCCTTGTTTATTTGAGCATACAAATAAATGTCAAACTTTTCCTTTTGAATCCACATCACATCACTAAAAGTAGTTTTCAAATCAATGGTTTTATTGTCTATCACAAAGTCAGGGTCATTCCAACCTTGTTTATTAAATTTAACCCACTTAAAATCTACACCTTCTGCTTCCAAGTAATCATTTAGCACCATTTCACCTAATAATCCAACATAATTAGTGTCACATTTGAATTTATCGTATGTCTTTTGTGCATCAAACTCTTGCTGTTGCTGTTTTGCAGATAGAAGTTGTTCTAAACTTATGGGAAGCGTTAATTCTTTCATATTAATCCAACCTTATTTCTTTCCACTCAATCTTTCCAACCTTAACTAAATCTCTTATTCTTCTTTGTTTGGTGGTTAGTCCGGCTTTGCCTGATTTTACATCTAACATCACAATTACGCCTTCCTCTAAGTTCTTTTCTTTATCCTCATACCAATTGAATACTAAATAATCAATAGGTTGTCCAATAAATTGCCAATCTTTTGCTTCCCATTTCGGGTCAATATCTGGATGTTCTAAAAACGGACACCATTTCTCTAATAATTGTCCTCGTTGAGTATGAGCCGAAGCCGCACGACCTTTCTGCTTTTTCATTTCTCCAGTCATGGTTAAGAAATCCCTCTGCAAGATAACAATTTCAGACTCTAAAGTTCCATTATTCTGCCTAAGTATTTGGATTTCTCCCAAATAATCGTTCAACATGGCCTCCATTGTATCTGAAGATTGCGTCATTTGTAATTCTACAATCTTCAAATCTGCTTCGTGAATGGCTTGCAGGTATTCTTTTATTTTTAACCAAAGCCACAAAATGACTCCGCCCAACCCCACAAAGGCTAATTCTACCCACATAATAATCTATTGTGTTATTACCTATTTAATACATAGGACTATTCAAATAGCAAGAGCCATAAATAATCATTATGAGATTGCCTCCTGCTATCAATTGGCTTCGCACATCTATTGCTCCAGGTGATTTACTGATTACATTTGAAGACCCTGCATCAAGAACAGAACTGTTTGATACGAGAGGGAGCAGAGGAATGAGTCAAGCAACACAGTATTCACAAATAATGCCTATGACCTCATTTAAAGAGTTTTTACACAGTTTATTAGATACTTGGTTAAATAGTTTAGAACTTATGACCGTGCCTATAATTGTGGAAACTCCCGAAGATGCAGAATCTCAAATGCAAGAGACATTTGAAGACCAAGAAAGATTAGTTGGCACGAGATTATTAAGAACCAGTATCAATTTCAAGGGTTTAGACCCTCGTTCAAAAGATGATGACGAAGGTATTATGTTTGGTAGATTAAAACCTGACACTAATATAGAAGAAGTGCGAAGTTCTATTGAAGAAACAATAGATTATTACACCAGTATGCCGCTCCGAGTTTCAGAGATTACTCTGTATATTTCCGAAAAAGTAGATGGCCCATTATCCACCAAAATTACGGTAAGGCCAATCCATAGTGTGGATTTGAACGAATTCTTTAACCTGTCTTAAAGAGGTCGCATTTCATTAGTATTGGTATCAAACCAATAGATGCTACCACTTGTGGTTTGGAATTTGCTATCGTGTTCAAATATAGTATTAGCAATAATGTCCATGTCCTCAAAATATTGTGTAGAAGCAATACTAAAGTAAGGACCTAAATTATCCAAAGTTTCCTGCGTATCATTACCTTGACAATCCTTTGGATTGCCATACTTCTGAGTCGGCAACCAAGAACGAAGTTGTAATGGGTCAGTTATCCCATGTTGTTTCCAACATTCCGCCCCATAATCAATAATTATCAAGGATTGCTTTGTCATTTTATCTCCTCATGGCGCAGTTGGTGTGTCAGGGCTAATGTTTAAGGTAAGACATATTTCTTTATATCTGTTCCGAATCGTAACTTCTGTGACTCCTGCAGACATGGCTACCTCTCTTTGTGTTCGGGTAACTCCATTGATACGAGTAGCCAAATATACTGCGGCTGCTGCTAATCCAGTTGGACCACGACCTGTTCCCAATGCCCCAACCTGTTCAAACTCTAAAATACGAGTTGCTAATGCTTGAGTTTTGGCATCCAATTGTAGTTGCGAGGAAAAGCGAGGCACATATTCTGCCGGTGGTGTTGGAAGAATACGAATTCCTAAGTCCTTCATCACTCGCTTGTAAGTGCGGCCTATTTCCTTACGCCCTGTGCGTGAGTGTTGTCCAATCTCGTCCAATGTGCGACTCATGTTGTTAAGTCGGCAAGAAGCGTGAATACAGGCTGCTACAACGCCCTCAATAGAACGGCCACGAACTAACTTCTTCTCTACGGCTCGCTTGTAAATCCTTGCCGCATTTTCACGAACTGGTCTTGGTAGTGACATTTGAGAGCCTAAACGGTCTAACTCATTCAAAGCCGTTACCAAGTTTCTTTCCTTCGCATCACGAATGCGTGTTCTTTGATGTTGTCGGCGTAGTCGGTTATACTTTTGTCGTTGTTTTGAATTAAGTCGCTGTCCTGAACCATCTCTAATTGCTGGTGCCATTTCAGTAGTGAGTCCTCCATCGTGATAAAGATGTGACTTAGGCATTCCCCATCGCTCACCATCTGCTCCAGACCCGTCTGCAAAGACACGATTATCCTTGCCCAAATCTACAGCCCACTCTTTCATCACTAGTCCACAATCTTTACAAAATGGTTCTTCTGCTCCGAAGTCAATATCTTTGGAGGCACATTCACCACAAATGAATGCATCATATTGATATTCGTCTTCTTTATTATCGGGTTTCTCTTCCATCTTCCTCACCTATTCTATGGTTGTTACGATTACCTATATAACCATTTAGTTATCTTTAAGTAGGTCTTTACGCAATACGGTTAAGAATCCCCATCCATTATTCCTTGGCTTTTTCATCCAACGAATGCGCCAGTTTTCTGATTCAGCCCAATACATTGTATATTCGCCATCACAGGGTTTCACCTTAACTATTTTGAATTCTAAATCCTTAACTTCTGATTTGTAAGGCACTTTAACCCAATCTTTCTTTTTAGCATCCCATCGCTTCCATGCCGCTTCCGATTCTTCCACTAAACGGAAAATATCTATCCGCTTTACAGTTTGACCCATCTTAAAGGCGACCACTTTGGGCGTTTTAGTTTTCTTAGTTTTCTTTTTAGCCATATTTAATCACTCCACATAATACTATATGCAATCGGTAATACCCGTAGCATCCACAGACCCACAGTTCCATAAAATAATGGTAAAATTATCTCAAGCACTTTTGTTCACCTGTATTAGATACTTTTGTTCAGTTCTTACATTTCTGTATGAGCCTTCCACGCAAAACCAATTGTCTTCAGGTTCGTAATTATGACTGCTCACATACTCCTTTACATAAAATGCCGGAATAATCAAATGCGCCCACTTGTTATCTGTTAGGCTTTGTCGGCGTAGCAAGGCAAACTCTGTTTTTGGATACATTCGTTCCAATTGTTTGACCGCATCACCCACACGCACATAATTCTTTCCATCTAGTGTGTATTGTGATTGTTTCATACACTTCTTAAAATATCGCTCTTCTTTAGTTTCTAGTTGCTCCATGTGGCTCTCTCCTATACTAACCTAATTATTCCAACCTATATAAAGAATACGGTTATGCTGAATACATTTTATATTCGGTTTTAGCAATAAAGAAATCACCAGGTTCTGCAGTGGTCTTATCATCAGACCCACTACTTTTAACATCAATAGTGAGATTACCACTTATATTAGTTAAATTGATATAATACAAAGTTTGATTTTCTTGTTGAGTTACACTAAACACAGTTTCATTATTATACACCAGTGAATAATTCACAAAGCCTCGTTCCCAAAGTATCGGGTCGTGAAAGAAAGCACTTAACTCTAAAGTTAGATTAACATAACCACTACTATTATTAAAAGAGATTACAGAAATATTTCCCATGCTCATTGGTGCTGCATTCCAATATTGGAGTGATTGATTATCGGTTCCTTCCACTACCAACGCCGGTTCAGACTCTGGTTCCATTTGCGGCGATTTTACATCACCCATACAACCTGCTAATGTTAAGCAGATACATAATAGGATAGTTAATGCACGATTCATTCTAAATCCTCCTCGGATGTAACACGCAATATACGATAAGGTGCTGAATGATGGTATGACTTATCTCTACGACCAATCAATTTCACTGGATGACTACGATTTCTCGCAATGGTTCCAATAATTTCATCACCTAATTCACGAAACCGCTTATCACTTCTTAATACAAATGTAACTCTGCGAGGACTTGGTGGATAACGACCACCTCTTCCTGAACTTTTTAATACATCTGCTATCTCTGTTGAAAGCATGGCTCTATCGCCCAATATTTCAAACACTACTTCAACCCATAAATTTGCTCTTATTGACATGATACCACCTACTCAATTAAGTCTCCATATTTGTTCTTTAGCAATAGATACTGTAATGCTTTGATATGCTTACAGTTTTCTTTACGACCACGAATGCGAAAATCTTGACAATTACAGGTGTATCTGTCACCCCAATTAATTACTTGATATTGTTTGTTGCTATTATCTGTTTGGCTCATAACAAGCCAAACATCTTCTGATTTACGAACCACACCGTTTTCACCTAATGCTATTGTTCTCGCTCTCTGATTCCGACTCATCTTTCTCTCCCCGTATGAGAAGTAGTGCGATAACCTATTTAACCATTGACTTCAAAACCCTATATTCATTAAAAAATGGATACTTCCACCACTAATATATTGATGAATAAAATTAATGCTAACACAGTAAATAACCATTTGCCCGAATTTTGTAGTTTCTCCGATTTATTTGGAGTGGTTCGTGGAGGTTCATAAGTTTCCCATCCAGCCATTTATTCCACCATTCCAAAATACATTCCACAAGCATTACACACTAATGATTTCTTATCTACATCACATCTGCGTGTGCAAGGTCCACCATACATTATATATTCATTCATGTTATCACCTAAGACATTACTACGACTCGGCGTATATCCCACCAAATCACATCATCGCCACCGATGCGTTCAAAACCTTTCAGTATCTCATCAAAATGTTCTTCTGCATCTTCTCTGGTGCGAAATATAATTTCAGAAATCTCCGGAATTAAGGATTCTGACATCCACAACAATAAATATCCAGCCGTCATGCCCATTCCCCTGTGAACTCTGTTGAAAATGTTCCATCTTCGTTGAAATCTTTTGAGGCTATATTAATAGCATCTGGATTTAATTTTTCCTGCCAATTATCTATCCCTTCTGCTAAATCTCCTAAGAAATTAGATAATAATTCTTTGAGAGCATCTCTAATTTGCCCCATTTCAGCGATTGTTGCTAAGGAACGGCGATTGGTGCTGCGTTCATGGTTTCTAATCTGTTCAAATATAGACTCCCACCCATTCAATTTAGCATCATTAAAATCAAAATCATTGGCTACAACAGCCATTTGAAAATCTAATAGTAATTCGCAGATAGATTCGCCTTCCATGATGCCTTCCATTTGCATCATTTTAGTTTTCCACTCAATAACACCTGCTGGATATTGTTCATCACTTGGTTCAGTGCAAAGAATTTCTGCCTCTCCGTCTTCGTCTTGACCCAATAAAAATGCTCCTGCAATAAAGGCTTCAGAAGTTACCGATGGTATAAATCCAATAACAGGAATAATAGTAGCATCTTTCCAATTAGAAATATAACCAGACTTGGCTGTTTCTCTGATTTGGTCTTCCAAACCGTCTTTTAACATCTTCTTAAATTGTTTTTTAACATCTTCCATAGCCTTCCCTCACATTATCCACTATTGTATTACCTATATAACCATTGATTATCTATTACATAATTTGTATAAACCCACTACGATTAGAGGGATTGTAAGCAGCAGAACCCAAAGTTAAAAGTAAATATTGATATTGTTCATAGCGTCTGCGTCCTCCTCCAGAACTCTGACGAGATTTTCTACTTGCCTTTCCATATAACCTTGCCTTAAATACAACGCCTGGACGAATTCTTGATGCAAAATCATCTGCAGCGACACCATAAAGATTTACAAAGCCAACTGTGCAATTCGGGTTGGACGGAAACCCTACGGGGAATCTTAATATTGAATAAGTTATATCTATTGGGCCTACTTCCGAGAACTGGTCTGACCTTCCACAACCTGGACACCGGTTACCGTAGCCTGCTGCTGATTGTCTGACGCTTCTAACCCAATTAACACTACAATTTGTGCAAGTTAGCCTCATTTCTTTTCCTTGCCCTTGTGATTGCTGTGGTCCATTGACATATCGGAAGTCTGATGCATCCCTTCCATCAGTTACAATATATTCCAATTCCGGTAACAGTCCTCCGAAATGATTTCTTCGGGGATTCCATGAACTTCTTTGTCCACTTTTGCTATTTCTTAATGTTTGAACCCATTCTGCCGCTGGACCCCAACTTCCACAAGAAGGATTTTCAAAATCATAAGGCGTTCCAGAGGTAGCACTTAGGCGAGCCGTAGGTTTTACTACTGCAGAAGGGCCTTCGCTAATCCGATTAATTCCACGAGAAGCATTTGGTTGTATATAATTAACAATTACTGTAGATTCCAGCATTTCCTTCATAATTTCATATGCAGGCACTTCAGTCATACATTATAGTTAAACTTTCAACTATTTAATTGCTTACAAAATCTTCCAATGCTTACGAGAGATTCCAATTGACTTAACGCCATCGTAAGTCATCTCTTCATAGTGCTGTAAATAGTCATTCCATAACACATAATACGAACTTCCACCGACCTTTGCACAAGGATTCATCTTCAACTTACTTCCATAACCGATAACTGCCATCCGTTTGAACTCTTGAACACTCATCACATAAAATCCATTGTGTAACTTGACATTTTTAAGCCACTCTTGTTGAAAATCTGCTTTGGCTCTTGATTTCGTTGGTTGAGAAGATGCACCTTCCATTTCTTGAGGTTCATTTCTTAAGTCATGACCACAACTATTACATTTAACATAAGTGACTCCATCTTCATCCTTAGCATATCCTAAATCAAAACAAAAATCTTGATAGTTTAGGCTCCACTTAGGTTTGGGTTCGCCCCACTTAGCATCCCATTCAAATAAAGTAGAACATTGTGGACAGTAGGCTGTAGTAGGAACATAATTTTTACTTCTGCCTCTCATCTGTTCAAAGCCTTGCGACTCGGAAGGAGTTTCATATTTCTCCATTCCAGATATGGCTTCTCCCACAACTGCAGTGATGTCTTCCATAGTATCTCATTAAGTAACCACTTATTTAACTATGCCTAGCAGCCGCCTTCTTAGCAGCCGCCCTTTTTCTAAGTTTTTCTCGTCTATTATGGTTGCGTAGGCTATCCAATCCAGATAATGATTCCTTAAATGGTTTGCCACGAATCGCTGGATTGAGATAATATACTCTGGCCTCCTTTCCAGTTTGGTTTAGTTTCACTTCAAATGTAATTATACCACGAGGTATCATAGTTCTAATTCTCATTGATGCTTTCTGATAATTCATAGGACACCCATGAATTTCTCCTAACTTAGCAATTTCTCTGGCAGTTAATCCAAAATCTTTGACTTTTAGTATATTGGCAATAGCATAATATCTTTGAATACCTTGTGCCTGTAGTGAACAATATCGCTTACAAAAATAGGAACTACTTTTTCTAGTTCCATAACGATATGGATATTTATCGCCACACCAATTACAGGACCTCTCCAAAGTTGGTTTAACCCCTATCAATTTTTCATTTCTAAGTAAAAAGCAATACTCGGTGCAAAATGGTTCGTATAATGTGTCTTGATAGAAGTCAGAGCAAGCCTTGTGCTGACATAACTTCATAAATTAACTATTAACCATTACCTATTTAATCTTAGGCCATTTATCTAAGGGACAACTTTGCGATGTCATCTGCGCCTTCATTTTCATATTACATCCACAGATATTGCAGAAACTTCCAGTTAATTTACGAGTTAATTCAGGACAGGCTCTGCAGATAGCCATTCTCTCATCATACATCTTGAGTTTAGTCATCTTTATCCTCTTCTTTAGCCTTAGTTATGATGTTATTTAACTCTTCTGCGGTGTCAAAGGCTTGGTAATAGAATTCTTCTCCTCGTAGTTTCACCCACGATATATTTTTAATGTTAGCAAAAGCGTATTGATACACTCGGTTGGCTAAAGTTTGGTTATCTTCTACACTCACATTATTATCAAAAACAATAGTATATGAGATTAGGCCATTTTTTTCTTGTTGCATCCTAATCATAGGCCCTGCCAGTCCAGAAATGGCTTGTAGGGCTGTTATTTCTAATATAATTGAGTATTCACTATTTTCATCATCTTCAGGTTCTCCATCTTTTAGATAATTTCTAAAATCTGTCATCAAGGTATCAAAAATGCTATTGTGCAGCCATACTTCAAAAATTTTATTTACATCTAAAGAAGTAGCGTGTTCATAAGTGTCATTATACCCATAATCAATCCTTGCCACATAATAGCCTTGAGGCTGTTGCCGATAGAAGTTGATAATGGGTAACAGGTCCTCCATACTATTATTACCATGCTTTTGGTATATTAAGTTTCCTCAAAGATAAGTTGAAATAGTCGTGGGGCATAACTTATATCATGGGTTGGTTCACAGGTTTAGGTGCAACTGCTGATGTCGGAACATCCGTCATGGGGTCCGCAGCAGGTAGAGTGCTAATTGATGCTGCTATCAAATCAGGTAAAATTACTGATGATGCAGCCTCTATCGCTAAATTCAAGACTCAAAAGATTGCAGACATCAACAAAGGCGTATTAGACAAAATAAATGGATTTACTAAACAACTTGATAATGCTTCTCCCTCTAAACTAATTGGCATGGGCAAAACAATACGAGAACAATCTGCTAAATATGCTGATGATTTAGCCAATAAAATGGGTGACCCTGAATTGGCAACTACTATAAGCAAGGCCCTCAATAGTAAAGTTGATGATATTTACAAAACATCTATGAAGAAAGGTCAAAGAAGTTTAATCGGAAAAACTGCTAATGATGTAGGCACAGCAGGAATAAAAAGCGCAGATGACATCCCTCAAGGCCCATTTAATAGATTGGCTAATGGAACATGGGGTGCTGCCAAAAATAATACTGGAAAACTTGTCTTGGCAGGAGTTGGTTTTTACATTTGGTCATATGGATTGGATGGAATTGGAGGCATAGTCAAAACTTTAGAAAATATCGGTTTCTTGCCTGATGGCACATTTTCTGGATTTGTCACCTTTTGGGGCAAACTTCGTGGATTTATTACCTTTGTTTTATTCGGTGGTCTAATTTTAGGAACCTTTTGGATAATGAATATGGTATTTGGTGCTGCCAAAACAGCCAAGGGCGTTGTAGATAGCGTTTCCGATAACATAGTTCCAGATGCTGAACCATCTGGGGCGTGATAATTTGCCTTTAACTGATGAAAATTACGATTTTATCATAGTTCCTGATGACTATAAATACACCACAGGATTTTCAGCCTTAGCAAGTATGGCTGGACAAGATTGGCATATAGAAGGTTTTGATTTTGGTGATGACAACTATTGCGGCACAGGTTTAATGACGGAAATGACTTATGTTGATGCTAAGGGAAGAGAAAAGCCATTCACAATGAGCACAGATTGTGATACTTCTGACGCTTGCGCTGTTTATAACTTAGGAAGTCCTGAAGATAAAAATATATTCCGCATTAAAATAAAGACATTATCTGCCAATTTAGGAGAAGGCAAATATCAACCATCTATTTTAGATATACAAGAATTAGGAGAATCCATTACCCAAACAGGTGATTTTGGAGGCCGTTCCGATAGAGTTTCTATCCAAGTTATGCAACTAAACATTCCTTATATGGCATCTCTGCAAGCCACAGTGCTCGCTGAATCTGATAAACCGTCTTTCTTGCTGCGTAATCCTGCTTTACTGCAACAAAAGGTAGATGAAATTATTGACTATTCACTTTTGTTAGCCACAAGAATTTCTAAAACAGTTACTACTGATGTTAATGGAGATTATACTACTGACATAACTATTCCAAATGATTGGCCTCCAGGACAAATTTATGTCATGATTGGTTATGGTTACGATGCTGCTTCCGAAAAGAGCACAGCAGAAAAAGTCGCCGATAATGTTGAGTTAGCAACTACTTTGGCTTTAGTAGCAGGGGAAATTGCTCTTGCCATCATGATTCCTCCTCTTGGTGCTATTGTTTTCACTACCATAGACATCTGGGAAATTCTAAGTTTATTCTCTACTATTCAAATTGGTGGTGTCAATATATATGGATGTAGTTTTAGCACCGAAACAGCATTGATGGCGGCCTATCAAATAGATTATAATCAAGATTCACAGGCTATCTACTCTGATATGTCCTCACAACAAGAACAATTTATGAAACAATTATTAATAGACGCAGAACAAACACAAAATAATTCTTATCTTATGGTAGGAACAGCGTTAGGTGCTCTGCTTATCGGTGGAATTATGTATTCTACAATGGGTGAGTAATATGGATGGAGCAGAAAACGATAACTTAGAAGAATCTATTTATGATTCTATGAAGGCTGCTTTTGATAGTGGAAAGCCCCAGGAATTATCTGAAGTTTGGGATGAGCCTTATTTTACCATTTTTGAAATTACTGATTCTGATGCCGATGATAATTTTTGGGCTTGTGATACCACTCATGAATATGCATTTGGGACCTCAGAGGCTAATGCTGATATAAATAACTTAAGGTTATGGAATAATGACATCTTATTTGGTTTCAAATCCAGCGATACCAGCGGTTATTTCAATACAGACATGAAATATAACAGCGACCATACAGTAAGAATTTCTATTTCTCACATTAACAGCCGAGGAGTAACTAAAAGAGATGTTCACAATAAAGACCATATGGCAGGAGATAGAAGCACAGGAAATCGTTATTTTGCATTCTTCCCTTCCGAAATAGGAAGATATACCGTCACCCTTAACCGAGTCATGAGTGCTGGAGGTTGTGAAGTTCCCTCTGATGGTAACAATAACTTCCATCAATTCACTTTTGATGTCAAAGCACCTTTAGAAACTGATACATATGTTGATGGTTTTGATATTGATTATGAGGCCCTCAAAGATGAATATAAAGATTTAGTTACCACTTTAGATGGATTAGGTGGGGAACCAGTTTCTCCAGTAACTCCTGCTCGTTTGTTCGGAATTGCCACAGTTGCTTCGTTATTAGGTTATTGGATGTTTAGTTCATTCAAATAAGTGTTTATGTCGTGACCAAATCTCTGACATCGGGGAAGTAGGAATCAGTTCTCCATCCCATCGCTCTGTTTCCCACTTGAATAAAATATCTGCTATCTCATATGGCGATGTAAAATCGTTTTCATTTAACTTATCAATTTCTGCTTCTGATAAAGGCCAAACAGGAAGACCAGTCTTACCATTCAGAGAATAAGGACAACGAATGATTCCCTGACGATGTGCTGGAGCCAAATCATAACGATAAAGTGGTTCATTAGTTGCTAAGATTGCTATTTTTTGAATAACTTTACGATATTCTTTCCCTAACTCACGCAAAGGGTCCCCTTGCGCTACCGTCCGCAGATTGTATCCACACAATTTCTCTGCATCTTCTGAACGCAGCCACACATGAAATCCCTTACTTCCTGAAAATACAATTTCTGGGCTATATCCAGATGTTTCTAAATTAAGATATATTTTGTAAGCGATATTCCATGCCTTCCCTAAATCTTCGTCATCAATATCCCAAACCATATCTTTACCTTTCCATATCTTGTGATATTTCTCTAATCCAATCTCTGCAGGGTCTAAGTATTGCTTCCACACCTCTGCATATTCTTCTCTTTCTGCTTTATTCCAATTAGTCGTATTATTTTCTCGTAATCTTGGTGGTAGTTCAACTTCGTTCCAATCAATGATATTAGTTCCAATATATACAGAAGTAGGTCTTTTATCTGCACCTAAAATATCTAACCATTTGAGTGTATCTTCAGAATGATTAATTCTACACTTGCGGATGCCAAATTCACCAATTTCTGAATCAATGACTAACCATTTAACTTCCTTGCGGCGAGCCTGATTCCAAATAGCGGTGCCAATTTCCCGCCGACTATACCACTCCATACAGAGTAATTGTGCTAACTCCTATTTAACCTAATAACTTAGCAAACATAGCCATGGCTTGCTTCTCGGAAATAAGTCCCATTCGGATGTTGGTTTCTAATTCCAATAAAGCATCTTGAAGTCTTGCTTCTTGCATCATAACTTGCATAATCATGGTTTTCTCTACTGGTCCAGCCGTATCCCATCGCTTTGGAGCCATAACTACACTATTAAATTCTTGAACCTCTTCTGCTGCAAATGGGTTTAATCTTTGGGCGGCCGTTACCGCTCTATCTTTAATATCATCTCTTACATTAACCGCACCAATTGATGTGGTATCTCCTAAAGTCATTATTTTCCATTCCCTATTTCTATCATATTCTTCTTGAATCGGCCCATTCCAAAACTCTACTTGCCGCATAAGTTCATGTCCAAATTCTTGATAAAATTGTTCTTGTTCGGAATCTGACATTCCTGCGACTTCTTCAGATAAATCTTCCAATAACATATTGGTAATCATGGAACAATTTCGGTTCTTTTGAGGAGTAGAATACAAATACAAACTATCGTTTGCAGAAGCATAAACACCCATCGTATGAGCAATCTTCCATGCCAATCTACGAGTAATTAGCCCATCTCCTGGTAAATCAAAAATCATTTTAGTGTATCCATCTGGTGCACCAACTCCATCTTGCTCATCCATCAAAGTTGCTTGTTGTGTAAAACTCTCTATCATATCAGCAATACCAACTGAATAATCATCATTTGATGAAGTTATTGGTTCATTACGAGCCAAACTCCTAACAACATCATAAGGGTCTGTTACCACACCAGTTCCTGTTACTTCAGGTCCTTCCAAATCTGACCCCAATTCTGCCAATTCGGACATAATTTCATTAGATAAGTGTTGATAAAAGTTACGACTTCTATTTCCATAAGGTGCTGATGCCACCACATAACCATCTCTTGCCAACTTTCGTAGTCCAGCGATTATTGCTTCTTGCATCTCATTATTTTCTTCAGTAGCAAAAGACACATTTTCTGCTCCAAAATATTCTGCTCCAAATCGTTTCACATATTTGGGCCAATACCAATCATCCTCTGTTCCATTCAAGGCATCGGAAGCCAGTCTTTCCACATCTTCGGGTCGCCAAATTTTACCACTCGCCAATAATCTAAGTGCTTCTTCTGGTGTGGGTGGGTCACTTACTTCAACTTCTTCACTAATTTGATTCATCACACCCTCCATGCATTCATTACAAACCGAAGTGGAGTCCCCTTGACTCCCTGAAACAAGTTTCATATTCTTCATGGTTTGAAAATTCTCTTCAAAAAATGGTTCATTTACACAAACAGGGCCTTTACATTTGAAACAATCCCAAAAGACACAACAATTGTCTATACATCGGTCACATTCCACACATACTTCAGTAACATCTTCATCAGAACAACCTCCCTCACATAATTCATAACCTTCCATCGCAAAAGACACATTTTCTGCTTTACGCTCTGTTGCTGGTCGGAAGTTCTTGCCTAATACTTCATAAATCTCTTCTTCAGTGGACCCACCAAGATATTCGTTGGTTTCTCTATCAAAGATACCATATTCATTAAGTTTCATTCCTCGGCTTTTCGCAGACCTACGAATTCCAATATTGTATCCGGCTGGTCCAGTAAAATAAAGTAATGCTGCTCCTTTGGCTCGTGGAGTAGTAGTCCTAACATCTACTTTAACTCCATCTATTACCATTTGGGTCTTCTTTTCTCCTACCCAATTAACTGCGGTATATTCATCTGCCAAATCTTCCACAATTTGAGGAAGTGTAATACGAGGTTTCATAATAATCACAATGTCAAGGTCTCCAGGGTTTTCTCTTCCTCTTCGGAAACTGCCGCAGACATCTATTGAATCACAATAAGGTTGTAATAAGTTAATCATTTTTGCTGCTAAATCTTCTGCTTGCGTTCTGGTCATCCGCTCTTCTTCCGGTCTGTCTTCAGCACTGAACCTTTCTATAACATTTCGCTCTTGCTCAGTAAGTTCCTCTAATGGAATTTGTTCACCAGGATTTCCCCCAATTCCCGAAATTTGCGATGCGCTGGCAGGATAGCGTGTAATTTCATACAGGTGTTGCCCTGAACCGCATTTCCAACAACTCATTGATAATCCCTCCCTTCCATTTCTGCATCTATGGGTTTGGTAATATAATTTGAACCACACTTCCAACAAGAACAATAACTACCAAAGCCAGTATTAGAGTTATGTTGAAACATCTGCGTTCCACAATCAGGACATGGATAACTACACCCTCTTTCTGCATCAAAAGTTTCAGCATGAAAATACTTGTTTCTTCTTGATGTAGTTTTTAATTTAGATGCTGTTCCTTGTGAAACCACTTCAAATCGTGCTCTACAATTGTCACATTCTACAGGTTTGTTATTTACCATCTCATAACGAGGTATATCTTGAAGAAATCCTTGGCGACAACGATTACAACGCACACCAGAAGTATCTTCCGATTCTGTATCAAACTCTTCATCTTCCTTGTAATGTTCGTCATAACATTTTAGACAAACTAAACCATCAGTTGTTTTGAAAGTAAGGTCCTCATCATCCCACAACTCGCCACCACAATAACGACAATCTTCCCATAAGACACCATCTTGTAATTGACTTAACCTCTTGCTTTGTCCACAATGATGTTTTCGTGAAGTAATTCCAAAGTATTGAGTATAACCTTGACAAGTTATGATTATATCACCATCATAAGGAAATAATTCCATCCCAACCCCACAACAAACAGGTAATTCTATTCCATCAAGTTCTGCTTCAAAAGTTTCAGCATTCATAGCAGAAGACTTTTTCTTAGCCCAATTTACTCCAGAAGTCCCTCCCCAAAGATTCCATGCAATAGTTCCTGCGGTGGGTCCACCATCTGGCATCTTTTTAGAAGGGTTATTGTTTTTACGATGGCGATTAAATGCTGACATTCTGCGAACATCGTGACGACTTACTTTTCCAGAACTTATCTTCCGTGCACGAGTAACACCAGAATCAATTCCCTGAGATTTAGCCTCTGCGGGTGATAATCCACCTCTACCCCACTTTTTTCTTTGACTTAATCCTTTTTTGGTAGCCTTAACTGCAGTTACAGGAGGACGATACGATTCTGCATCATATTCCCAATTGTATTCAGGTTCATCTCCACTATCTTCATAATCCACAGAACCTCCTAATGGTAATACTCCATAGTTATTCCAATGTGTTGAAAAATAATCGTTTCTTCCTACCACAATCTCTTCTTCCTTGCCATTTCTGACAATCTTGGTGGTTCTAATAATATAATGATTACAATCTGGAGCACAATTAGGGATTGGTTCAAATCTTTCAATGATACCCTCAAAATAACTGTCATCATTTAAAATATGATTTCCTACCACAAAGTCATAGGACCTAACTGTTGTGCCAATTGGTATAATATCTTGCTCTTCCAAATCTTCCGATTCAAAAACATAATGTTCGGCCCTATCTAATTCTAATGGATAGTCTTTAGGATAGCCCATATATTCATTAGCACATAAAGAGCCACAGAAATGTCTAAATCCTATTGGAGTTGGATACCCAAGTTCACAATTCGGGGTCCCACAATTATTACAATCTTGCGTCTGAAAATTATTCAGGTAAAAACCCCCATTTTTGCCAAAAATCTAATAATAACAAATGTTCATGTGGGTGAAAGTAGCAATTGCACGAATCATGCACTTCATAATTCAAATAATCTTGAAGTTTCTTACCAGTTAATACCTTTCCAGTTCGGCGGTCTAAATATTTATTTGAATATTCCATCTTAACACCTATCTTTGTATTGGTCTGGATGTTTCCCATGCTGGATTAACCTGGTCTGGATGTGCTCCTACTCCAGCGATTTCATCCGGAGATGCAGGATAACGAGAAATTTGTTGAAGATGTTGTCCAGAACCGCATTTCCAACATGAATTAAAGACTTGCGTTCCTCCTTCGGTCTCTGCACTAAATGATTCAGCCTTTTTAGAGTCATATCTACATTCTGAACAAAATTCTGCATCAAAGGTATCCACTTTTTGAGGTCGTGCCATGTAATTTTCCTCCTCCCAATACTGAATAGGATAGCCATTATTAGTAGCCCAAGAAATTATCTTCTCTTTATTATCTTCCCATTCGTGCCTATGATGTAATGCTTGTCCACCCAAATTAGGTTCTTTAAAGACAGATACTAATGCAGTTATTTCATCTCTCTTTTTATCTTTAACAATATGAACATATGTTTCTGCATCATATCCTTCAGCACCCATCCAATCTTCGGGTTCATTATCATGTTCATTTTTACAGGTTGTGCAAACCCAGTCACCCCGAACAGTCGTTGTAGGTTTGGCATCGGAACAGAAATCGCAAAGACAATAACATAATTGGTCGCCATCTTCATCAACCGCATTATACGATTCATCACATACAGGACATTCTTTATCAGATGCTAATGATTCTGCACCAAAGGATTCGGCTAATCTATTCAAAGCCTTATCAGATTCCATCACACTTACAAAATCTTTCCATTCATCGGCCTCTACATCTCTGGACTCATAAGCCTCTTGATATTCTAAAAATTTACGGAGTCTGCGTAATTCATATAAACTAATGGATAGACTCATACCTAATACTAGTCGTTCCGACTATATCAATTTGATGGTAGTTTATATCTGCGTGAATTGCATTTTGAACCATCATTTTTGTGAGATTTACTAAGGATTGGATGAAGTGAATAATAGGTTTTACTAAATCCGCCCATAGATAGAATTCTGGCATAGATAGAATCGTGCTTCCTTAATGCAGTTAGTAATTGCCTCCGAGATGAGATAGTATATTTGGCTACACCTGATGAAAAAAATCTATTCAACAAATGATTACCCTCTATGGCCTCCTCATCATTGGATAATAAGGTTATAGCAAAAGATACGAACTCATTTTCTGCCTTTTTAATCTTACTCATAATAAGGCTACTGCTTAATGACCTATATAACATTAGGGTCTGGCGATAACTACAAATATCTGTAACCATAAATATATACCATGCATTTGGATGCCGAAGGCGATATTGACATAGAGGATGTGGAGGATGCTCTTTTAAGGGCTGATGAACTATCCGAAATAACTGGCCGTAAAAAAACTGACATCGTAGCAGATTTATTAGATGATGGAGTATTGAACCTTAGTGCTGGTTCTGACGCTGATGTTAAAAGAGATATTTTAGACATTGCACAAGAGAAGGCAGAGAAATTCAAAACATTACTTACTACTCTAATTCCAGTGTTTGCCCTACTTTTAGGGGTTGGAGCCGAAGGCTTGGGTGTCTTAGATGTTACTGGTTGGGGTGAGGAATCAATATTTTCACCAACTAATGAAGATTATGGGGCTTGTCTTGACCCCGATGCGGAAAATTATGACAAAGATGCTTCTTGGGATAATGGCTCATGTCAGTTTGAAATTCCACCCTGCGATACTGATTGGCGATATGATGATTATTCCACATCTAATTTGGAGTCCTTAATCTATATCCGTTCCTCATTTTTTGATGCGAATGAATGTGATTATGAATTAGAAGGCCATTTCACCATTGTTTTATTTATGGATGGAAATTCACATGATGGC
>Ga0115000_10001837_pt1 | contig 18582 bp, 26 predicted proteins | sample ArcticOcean_MG_C_6_FD_89690 | JGI IMG/M metagenome (GOLD analysis project Ga0115000, IMG submission 89690) | Marine microbial communities from western Arctic Ocean - ArcticOcean_MG_CB8_128 | ecosystem: Environmental > Aquatic > Marine > Oceanic | place: Arctic Ocean: Canada Basin | collected...
AACACACCCTTCTTCTCTTTAAAATCGCACCGAGATTTCAAAAATTTTTTCTGGGCGTTATTTGGGTCCCAATGTTCAAATTTGCTTTCCCCCCCCCCCCCCTGTGTGTTATTTCTTCTCTGTGACGATCTTGCTAATCCAATACGTTCGTGCATGTCCGACTCGATTGCATTCCTGTGCACTATTGCAAACCCAATAACGTTGTTTTCAAAGGCCCATTTGAAGAAATTCAATTGTCCTAATGTTGTAGTGAATGTCACATTGTGAGCACATATGTCCATTGTCTGCTTTCTGCAAAATGGATCAAAAAACTTCTTGCCAAAACCTTTCAAATGGTTTTTGTATTTGTGGTATAGATGCACACTGGAGTCATCAGTTGTGATTATCGCTGACTGACTTTTTGCATAATTGGTACACAACCAATCGAGAATACGAAGAGAAATTGGATTTTGTTTTTTGCATATACGATACATTTGAAAGAAATAAGATCTATGTGCATTGTAAAAGACCATCAGGGAACTGTGGAGGATACTTTGAGCTGAACCTTTCATATCCGTCATTTTTTGTCGGGCTTGATGCGATGAGTGTAAAAAATTTGTAATTGTGACTCGATATCATTGACAATAGTATTTAACAAATGGCACGGAAAAACGTCTGAAAATTCCCAAAAGTACTTAAAAAACAAGAAAATTTGATGAGCTACTTGATCAATGTACGTTGATTTCTCAAATGTTTGTTGCCCGTTTACACAACTGATGATGCGTTTGAGTAGTTGATGAATGAAACACATTGTTCTGATGTTGCATTGCGGATACACATTGTGTCGTACATGATCGATTGTTGTCTTAGTAGAATACACATTGGCAAGGTCTGAGGCTATGTCCAGGATAATTTCGATTGCAGCACACATGTGTGGACTGATCTTGTGATGCATGCCTTTCTCGTATGATGATATCAACGCCGTCACAGATGCATTGTCAGAATCAAGAAAAAAACGTTTGTGTAGTAGCAGTTCCATACACGCCAACATTGACTTTGTAAAATATACCACAGGTATGTGCAACAGTATGTTCACATTTCTACGTATAAGAAGCTCTACTGTCTCGTCGTTGGATAATTCTGTAGCTTCTTTGAATGTCTGTATGTCATGAGCATCAACATTGATGACCTTTTTGCTATCGTTGCATAGAATCAGGATTTGCATGTAGGTAAATGTATTATTATTATTTGGCCTCAACAACCGCGCACGTTTTGATTTATTTATTTTAATATTGTGTTCATACACAAGAGTGTTATCATGTCCACGGGTAATGTTGATGTCTTCAATGAGTTGCTTTTTGATTTTGTCAACAATCTGGCAAAAACATATTCTACCGAAGCGTCCATTGTTTCTGCACCTGCAAAATTGAAACTGTTGATTGCATCAGATGTCAATAGACCACATATGGAGTTTATGGCAGCCATCACACCACATGTCGCAGATATACACGATCGTAACGACACATTTTTTGTAGAAAAATACAAATTAATCCCTGGTCTGAATGCAATCAATTTTGGAACCCTTTGGAATAAGTCACCGAAAGAAACCCAAAGTGCAATATGGGACTACATGTACAACTTACTGTTGTTGGGAGGGTCTTTGCAGTCCATACCAGATAATCTTATGTCGGATATCACAGATTTTGTATCACAGTATGAACAGAGCACAGATGGTAGTAAAGAACTTGATGTAGAACATCTGATAGGTGCTCTTAGAACTGACACCAACCTATCACATTTATTTCGAAATTAAAAACTGTTGTGTACTTGGGATAATTTTTTGTGGTGCCTATTATATGTTGCTTCTATGATCGTGATCCCATTTGTACTTTCACTTTTACGTTGTGTTGACTTCATTGATACATGGAAAGCTATAGTTATAATGGTTGTTGTTATGACCTTAATGACGAACCGTAATAAACCACACCAGTATGGGTCAATGACACGGAACTTTACAGGAGAAAACTCATACCCTTTTGCATCAGCATATGATAATATCGTTGATCACGATTACACACAATGGGCCAATGTACATAATAATCCTTTGATTGGTGCCCCGGCAGCATGCAACATGATACTTCAAAAAGACACGGTGGGTAAAATCATGAATATGGGGGCCGAACTGGATGAGGACACATTGGATCTTTACACTCACGTTGACGAGATCGACATGCTGAATCGTGTGTTTACACAGATGCCAGATCCTTCTCTGATGGACTTTCGAGGCCTTGTTATCAGTGACGTGTTACCCAATGAGAAGCTGGTCGCCCAACTTGATTTTGGTGGCGCTGTTGCATCTAACCAGGCAACCATGAAATAATAATATTGTGTACAAAGAATAGAACAAACAAATGGTAAACTGTGTGCAACCATTTGTTGATGTGTCTTACAGGTCTGATGAACCATGGGAAATACCTGCATTTTACAACCGAGATTTGCATCCTACACGATACAACACCCCTTCATGTTGTGCCCCTTCAGCAATGATCCGCAACGAAAACAAAATGGTTCTCGACAGGGCAGTAAGCACACGTAATCCCACTGGTGGTGTTGAAGCTACAATGGGAGTCTTCACACAACGACGATTTAATCCAAATGTGAAAGCACACATTGTACAACCATTGGATGTTCGTTTTGAATCAATATACTCGCGTATGAATGATAGATATGGACAACAATATGTTCGACATCATGCATCTGCATAGTGTGCACATTTTAATAATAAAATAAATGTTATGTTACATGTAACGCAATGGATTCCGCTATGGATCTTGTTTCATTATTCGGTCTATATTACATGACCGCTTATTTGTTAGATGATTCAGATTCGAATCATTCACAGAAGGCACCACTTAGCATCGCGGATACAGATTTGTTGCGAATTTTTATATCAGCTGACGTCGAGACTATCATCGCGAAAATTGTATCGAATGGCATTGGTGATAATGCCCCCGTCCAAATAGGGACTCTGATGAACTTTGACGAACCACAAAAAAATGAAATCAGACAATGGTTTGATACATTGATCTTGGCAATCATTATGCATGTAAACAAACTACAGGAAGACAGACAGGAACAGACAGGTGGTTACCAAGGGGAATATAATCTATTCGAACAAGCCAAACAACGATGGGTGACAATCAAATCCAAGTATTTTGACGCAGATGCATTTTATGTTGTAGCGTTCGAAGTTGGTGGGTCACTAAAAATGAAAATTCCAGTACAAAATCCAGATCAACATATTCTACAACGTGATAGGGAAAAGATCTACATGGCTGTTTTGAAATCGGGACAAAATCAAAATCAACCCAATCAATACTACTACACTAAACCCTATTATTCAATCAAACAAATTATCACACTTGCTGCAAAAGAGATTGAAGAAACCGCAATCTGGACAATGACTCCATCTGGTCAAAACAATACTTTTGGAGAAATTGACAGTCAGGGTATGTATGTCGTGCAGGAAGCTTATAGTCAGTACTTAAAGGAAAAAAACGTCTTCGCACAAGAGATGGGGCAGCTGAATCAGGTAGACATGGAGGATTTTACAAAGTTTGCACTCAATAAATCAATGCCTCTAGATGATAACAATCCAGGTGATCCCCTCGCGTCAGCAACTATGCTGAATGACGACCTTCATGGCTCAACACGAGCGATAGAGCGCACGAAAATTGATTTCGATACGCCCCATGGATTGTACGACAACGATGAAAATGCAAATGCAACATCTGATCTTTTGTCTGCTTTCATGCAGCGGGACAATGGTGGTGATGTAAACCCTGATGGACAACGAGACACTGTACGTGGCAATTTATACGACATGCATCCGATGGGTGCAGAGACAACAAACTCAGGTACCTATGCACTCTACGGTGCAGACACATTTACATCACTTCTATCAAATTTTTCGATCAAAGAGACAAAACAAGAAAGATTGAATGACTCGCACTTTGATGACAGTGATCAGTTAGTGGGGATGGGTGCACAATCTGTACGTACTTATCAGGATGAACTCGTAGCCAACACATACCAGAATCTACAGCGGCATGACGAGAAACCATCTTTTTATAACCCAGAGACCGGCAGGTATGATGATTCTAATTTACCTGTCAAGGATGCTGGGACTTTGACTAGTAGTGATAGATTCATACTGGATCCTGCTGAAACTCATCCCCAGGTGGATTCTGATGGGTACGTAAAACCCACCATTTCAAACGACATGGGGCGTGCTGATAGACAGGCATTCTCTACTTATCAACCCCCTTCCGGTACAATGAGTGTTGACGTAGTACCATTAAGATCAGAATATGTTGAAACGTCTACTCAATCCATGCTACCCACCGATTCCTACCATAATGCGATACCACAACGAGCAAGTGTTCCAGATAATCCAAAAATCAATGCACATGTAGAATATTACGCGGGACAACAAACTGGTGATTACAATACATTTAATCACACAAATGAAATTATATTGGACGCCCCCAAGAAATCGGAATTGTATTCAGGCTACGAACATGCATCGTGGGGGACTGGTCCGCAACAATCACAATCTAGGCATCTTAATGGCCCAGAGTCTGTGAAAGCGTCACTGCGGAGCGAATATGTTGAATATAACAATGCCGCAAACAATGGTGCCTTGATCAATTCACAGCATGGACGTAACATACAGACAGACTCCGCAACACATGGTGTAAACAATAATCAGAACATACGGTCTGGATATGAAGAGAATAATCGGTTGTGTGCAAAGGATGGGGCGGATTTTGTCCCTCAAAGAGCCGATCTTTTGACAGAAGTTGATCTTCCTAAGCGTAATATTCCTGACATGGAGAAAGACGTCGATAGCGATCTACTAGAACCATTGACATACAATCCACTAGTGCCATAAACTACAAAATTTATTTGATCACGACAATCCTTTTCTTTAGCTTATATTCCTCGTCGTCATCTTCCTCGTCTTCATCGTCTTCCTCGTCTTCATCTTCCTCGTCTTCATCTTCCTCGTCGTCATCTTCATCATCGTCATCTTCATCATCGTCATCTTCCTCGTCGTCATCTTCATCGTCTTCCTCGTCGTCATCTTCATCATCGTCGTCTCCCTCGTCTTCCTCGTCGTCATCTTCATCGTCTTCCTCGTCGTCATCTTCATCATCGTCGTCTCCCTCGTCTTCCCCGACCCAATCTGAATCTTCGACCTCCATGTCACAACTGTTGTCGTCATCTTCGTCGTCGTCGTCTTCTAGTACATCTTCAGAGTCATAGAAGTCATCATTGGGTGTCTCTATAGGTTCGTATCTGTCTGGTACTCTTACAACTCTACCTGATCTTGTTGTTGTCATAATTTTTATGTTAAATGAGTGTTCAAAAGGAAGAAGATACATATTACACACCAACATGGTTTTTGAGTGTTTTTGAACGTGTTGCAAAAATTCATAAATTCATTTAAAACGTCTTTTTTTTCTACAGCAGCTAATAATAGATTGAAATGACAATACATAGCAAAGGTGTTTTTTTTACCAGTGGTGTTCTGTACACTCCCACGAATGAGGAATCTGATGCATTGAGACTTATGATCGTGCCATGCATACTCACAAAAAAACAGCTTATTTCATTAGATGCCACGTTAGGCAAAAAGACACAGTTCGTGCTAAAAGAAAACAAACCACGTCAGCTTCCCATGAATTTGGATAACTTGTACACCTGTGTCTTATTATTGAATGAGTTGTACATAAAACCATTGCTGTCACAATATCATAGATTACGAAAAAACCTCGTAAAATCGGGCCGTGTTAGATGTTTTAGTGCACCCATGTACAAATTTATGCACCAGCATATAACACATATACATACAATGAATTTCAAGAGTTGTAATGATATACTGGATATTTTGCATAATCGACGTTTACCGGGTAAACATTTGCAGACACTTGAATATCATGTTGAAAAGTATCATAATATGATGACATCGACATGCAAAAAAAACAAAATGTGCAACGACATTTATATATTTGAAATGTGGTCAGAAATCATCCGTATGTGTCAGGATCTCTAATTTAAAAAATAAAAATATGTATGTATATTCAAATGGATAGACCACGATCATTTGTCATTCCGTCAGAGTCATTTCGTACATCTTATGAGCGCCCCATTGCATCTGCAAATAATGCAAATAATAATTTTTTCAATATCGATACACCGTTCAGATCCAGTGCTTTGACGTTTGTAGTGGTGTTTTTGACACTTGGTGTGTCACCTGACATATGGCCATTTTCGAGGTATTATAGAATCACCACACCCGATGGTTCACAGAGTGTCAATCGACGCCTAGTTATTGCCCTTGTAGTTGCAACATTGGTATATTATGCAAAACATTACGTGAAAATGTAAATGTCCGTTCATTTCCAATCAATTTTTTATTGTTGAGATTGCATGCAAAACATGTCTGCTGACAATGTAAATATTAATGTTCTTGTTGATTCCAAACGAGAGTACACTGAAAAAATGCTTGATATTGTAGCACCACATATATGTGCAGATTTTGTTGATATGTTTCAGGAAGCAAAAGATGCAATTGATAAAAATGTATTTACAAATAAGACACCAACAGAGGTGTACATGATGATTTTGAAACAGGTTAGTCGATGGTCGGATGATGAATCAACTGTGGCGAAATACACACAGCGGTTGTTGGTACGTTGCGACTGGCTGATGAGCCTTTTGAGAACTATAATGGTTTTGAACACTATGGTACTTGCAGCCATAAGAAATTCTGATGATTCGGAGCGGGTAAATGTCGAGCTTCCAGATGTGGAAGTTTTTGTTTACGCTATGTACAAAAAATGTGCTTCGAAAATTACACCATCTTTGTTCTGTAAACTGGCATCCAGTGACGAGGAAGTGGTGGAAAAGGCTGAGGATAAAATGGCCGCGATAATAGAAAAATGCATAAAGGCTGTAATTATGGACATGGTGCCTATGAAACACCTTATCAATCAATACATGGTTGGGTGGGGTTCTAGCCATTTCACATGCGATGATCAACGCTCGATTGTAGATTCAAATTCAAAATATGATGAGTGTGCTGATACAATTGTTGATGAAAATACAAAAATTGAAACGAATGATGAAGATATTGTCACCTCTGTGCTTCAACAACAACAACAACATGACAGCAAATTCACAGAGAAAAACGAAGATGATGAAGACAATGAAGAAGAAGATGATGATGAAGACAATGAAGAAGAAGATGATGATGATAATAACGATGAACGTTTACAGTACGAACAACAGATGCAAAACAGAGCGAGACAGATTGATATGAAGATGCGTAAATTGAAACTCAAAGAGCAGATATTAAGAAAACGAAATGCAAAGTTGACACCAATCGGAAAAACCGGGGTAGGGTTTCATGTGGATGGAGAAAAACGAAAAACTGTGAAGCTATCAAAAGATAATACTATACCATGTGAATATTTGGGTAATGATAATGACCACGACACTCATACAACTGATGAGGAAGATTAACACTACTACTAATAAATACTACTACCCGACCACTGGTAACCCGACGACTGGTAAGCCCGGTAAGCCAGAACGGGTCGATTTTAGCTCATTGTTCAGAAATCCTAATGACAACACAATTAATATAATAAAAATTGGAAGGGGGCTGGTCTGGTCGGATTGCTGCATCGAAAATACTTTCATTTTACCCGAAGGTTTGAATAACTCTTCGGGTTTCAGCAACCACAAAAAAATAGCAATTGTGTACATGAAGACATATGTTTTGTCCATTGGTGTCATCATTTAGTTCCTAGCAAACATATATTTTGGTACAATGGCACGGAAGGAAAAATTTCATACATTTGAAGCTGAGGTGGCGGGACGAATTCAAGAAAAAATAGAATGTGAAAGCCAGGTGCATACTATAGATCAACGTTTGGCGCTGCTGGCCAACACAAAACCAGAACATCGTATGCATGAAGTGGAAATCCAAGAAGAAAAAAAACGATTACATAAACAGAAAGATGAATACAAAGATTGTCATGTAGAATACCTGTTGGATATAATGCCACATATTCGTGAATATGCACAGTGTGTGACCACTATGCAAAATAATAACAACAAACCAGAAACACCGCAAAGGTACATGATGGGTTCCGTCTACAAAAATTATCAGTTGGCATACAATAGAAACATCGATTTCGACAACCCTATTGGGTACTACAAATGTTCAGACGTTGACAAATGTCCCGAGTGTGGTAATATTTATATGATCTGGGACTCTGTTACATCAACTAGTATATGCGACAAGTGTGGTCACAGCATTGTGCTGATGATGAATGCAACTGTAAATGCGACATTTGGACAAACCGGCCCTGTGCAAACTAAGTATGCGTATAAACGTATCAATCATTTCAATGAGTGGTTAAACTCATTCCAAGCAAAGGAAAATACAACAATTGAACCTGCGCTGTTGGAACTAGTTGCTAAAGAATTCAAGAAAAATCGATATTTTGCACAATCTGATATCACACCTTGTCGTGTCAAAATGTATCTGAAGGTACTCAAACTTACCAAATATTATGAGCATTCAACCCAGATTGCATCCAATTTGTCAGGCATCCCTGCAAAAATTATCACAGGGGCTCAAGAAAAAAGACTCAGGAGTATGTTTCAAATCATACAAATACCGTTTGACAAGGTTTGCCCTCCGGATCGTAAGAACTTTCCCTCTTATTCTTACATACTGCACAAGTTCTGTGAACTTCTTATGTATGATGACATCGTTGATAAATTTCCATTACTGAAATCCAGAGAAAAACTATTTCAGTTAGACAACATCTGGAGAGACATATGCATGGAATTGAATTGGCAATTTATAAAAAGCATCTAGATCCAAAAATGCGCCTGTGATAGACGTTTGCCAAATTGTTTTTTATTATTAAGATTCAAAAAAACGACTTTGACTGGTGACTTTGGGCGCCTTCATACGCGACTCATTGGTGGTGAACTGACACATCAATATTACACAGAGCACCTTACCCAAGAGGAAGAGAATGTGCGCAAGAGGATTTTTGTCAGAATCGTCAATGGATTCGGTGACAACGGTTGAAGTGGTGCAGTTTACAAACATATCTGAAAATATTTATTGTAATACAATATTTATTTAAGATTAACAAAAAATGAATATTGTTTTTTTTTTCTAAATCGTTTATTACCAGGGAGCACAAAAACGATGATTGCAACAAAATATCAGACAACAACTATCATGATAATGGCTGTCGTTTTATTATTTATTTTCATGACTTACCCAAAGCCAAAAGTTCACTCAAATCGAATGGTTCCATATCACTCAAATCGAATGTATGGTGCTAAAACTCGCGTTATCAATGCATGGGATTATTTTAAGGAGAAATATGGTGAATATGGTACTGCTTTGAGTAGACGGGAGAGGGGTCAATTTGAAATGTATCGTAAAAAAATACTGGATGGTGAAACGTTTGACATACCCCTTACATTTAGAGAGGCCGTCGGCCTAAAAGGTATGTTACCAGATTTGAAATCCAAAATGTTCCCCCCGTCTGCTCCACCAACCAACATGTTCGATGACATAAACAAATATTATCAAGGGGTAAACAGTTGGTTTTCATACTATCCAACCTATTCTCCACCTGGCATTCATGCTCCACCTTCTAATAATCCGACATGGGGACAAACCCCTGGCATTGTACCATACACACACAACCAAAGAGTCGCCGTCGCCCCCCCCGGGACCGTGATTGCTGCTACTGTTTGGACTGCTAAGGATTTACTCCAATTTTATGAAATGTTGGGAAAATTTTTTGTATTAGTTGTCCTCATTGTTGCTCTTGTTATCATAGTTGCAATTGCGCATGGTTGTGAAGTACACGTATTTGATTGCCCCCCCGAGGAGGAAGATACCAATCAAGGCATAAAAACAACAAACAAACAAACTCCCAATGGTGAAACTGATAATGCAGAGGAGTCTGCGGCGCATCAAAATGAGGCTGTCTTACCGGGGTGTTTCATTCGAATCACGGGATGTAAAAGAAGGAAGTAAATCACCAAATCACCACCTAGCCACCCGGTGGTGGACCTCCCAACACATGCATCCATTCATCCCACATAAGCGGCATACGTCTAAGTGCATCAGAAAAAACATTCATGCGTGTTATGTAAGCATTAGAAGTCTTGCATTGCCCATATAACTTCATTAGTTGTTCCACTTCTATCGTGTCTTGGTAAGCACAAGATTTATCTTTTGATTCACGATGCGGATTGTGCCCTTCATCTTCACACAGATGGGTTTTTCCTGTTGGTACTTGTACATAAAATACACTATATGTACTTGATGTAAATTGCTTTTGACAAGGTCATGAAAATGGCGCGGAATGCAATATTCTAACGTGTCTCTGTCAATGAAACGATTGCGGAACCCCGATTTTTGCCCTTTGTCGTGCCAGAATGCATATGTGAATGCAAACACACCCTGTTTGCTGACAACCCACCTTAGATGTCCGTCATTTTTGCCATCCTTGTGCACACCATGACGTAAAACATCAAATTGGGATAATGTGTTATGAATTGTCCACATGTAACATTGTTTTTTGTGTGTGGCATTCATCTGAACACAGTATTCTCCATCTGGTATTGGTTCACATGAGATCATTTTTGCACCAATTGCACTAACTTGGTTGTCGTCATTGTCAAATATTGACTGTTCCACACCTCGAAAAAGAAAAGTGGTGTATGGGGACGACGAGGCAACAACATATGAATCTTTGACATGGATTGTACTACCTTCGGTTAATAAATCAAATGTTGCCCCTCCAATACCATTGTACCCAAAATCAGCATTTTTTTCTACATAAAAATTATGCTTCGACACGTGCTCGTCCATAAACAAAGTACCATCACCGGCACAGCGATGCATCAGTGTACGATCTGAGCAACTTTCTGTACGATCAAGGTGGTGCACTCTGTTCTGCAAAGATTCTACCATCGCTTCAAGCTCAACAATTTTTTGCTCCAACACTATTGTGTTTTTTTGTGAATTTATATCGTCGTTGCTATGTTTATACTTTGCAGAACGAGTAACAACCATATTGTCGCATTTTCTTTTATTCATGTCGTGTGATTAAACTAATACACATTAAATAAATTGAAGTACCAACCGCACGATTTTCGCACCCTCACATCCTATCAGTGTAGGTACGACAAGCTGCTCCAGCCCCTGAAAATGTTGACATGTATGTCTCAACAGGTATATCAGAAATCGGAAACGCTGAATATCCTACATTGTATGAATCGGCTTCTTCGGCCCACGAACACCCAGTAATTAAATTGTCTGCATTTTGTATTATTGTCTCATTGTGATTATCTGCATAACCACTGGAACTGGGAACACTGGAACTGGGAACTGCACTTGCGCCGCCGATCACACTGCTTGCACTGGGAGCACCACTTGCTACGGCGCCTTCACTGGTTACATAAGTATTTTGTGACACACTAGTAGATTGACCATTGTAGAAAAGTGTAGAACCCATGGGAATCGGTACATCTTGCATATTACGTGGTAAAGGGACCTTTCTACCGTCGGGTAATTGAATGATGGTCTCATTGGGCACTGTCATCTTTCCTATTGTTGCTTCGATTGTTGTTGATTTCATGACGTGTTGGGGTTGCGACGAATTTCTACGATGCATGACAAAAATCATTGCCAGTGCAATCAACATGAGCATAACTTGGTTGTTTTTGTGTATCAACATTACCTCCTGTACGCATACACAACATATTATTTTTATTAATCTACAAGTGTTTGTGTGATCTTTTAGAGATTTCTTGAACAATCTGGATACTTTTCCAGATGACGTCTTCAGTTTATGCATGCATTATTCACTGCAGACTGCTGAATGCGTCTTGATGACAGTAAACAAACGATGCAGATTTCACATCATTGAATGCATCAGACGAATGAGTCCATTACAATCGTCGTTGCTACTCATACATTTAAGTAATTTATGCACATATAGAAATGCACTATGTGTCGAGGAACATGATACAAACCGTGTATTTACAGTGAGTTTGCATGATCTGGTCTATTGTAGTGACAATCCACAGCCCCCATGGTGGGATGGGTGTTTCAAAGTTATTCCGATTGGATTTCATACACTGTTTGTAAATCCGTCTGCATGCAAAACTGTCCATGCCCCGAAATTGGCAGTGCAGTCTTTTCAACGTATCGTAAAAACACATCTGTATGTGGTGTGCATAAATACCGTAACATACGAGTGCATTTTCGTACACAACCTTGAAGAAACGACCAGAACTGTGAGTGTGGATGTCATTCTACCCCAGTGCATATGCATGTGTGTATCAGTGAACCCATGTATTTGGTTCTCGCAGTTGAGAAGACAGAACATTTCATGTGGTGCACATGCTACTGACATTGCAACAATAATGCTGCATCGAAATTACAACTGTGGTAGAGCGGTGTACAACATGTATTGTCGTGGAGGTGAAATCACGAATATACACTGGGATGCTGACATCATCAGACACAATCACAGCATACCCGGGTCATTGACATCAATGAAGACACATAATTCTGCGCTGCATCGATTTATAAGTTTGCATAGACGACAGTGCAAGATATGTGTGTTCGTACCACAGTTTCATCACATCACATATGTGATTTCGGGCAGTGATTTATACAATTTTCTTCCTGATGATATTGTTGTCACGTGTCTGGACATCAATGTATTCTGGAAGCAAATTCTAATAAAGTGGCCGGAGTTCAATCAATGGAAGAATACAATTGGGTTATTTTCATCAATAAACAAATAAAAAAAATGTTATATTAGTACCAGTGCCAAGCGACATGAAGATAAAACTGGTTGCTATATTTTTAGTTTTTCTCTGGATCTTGCTTCAAAGGAAACAGCACATCAACAGAGTTTATGCTTGGAGTGGTCGTCCAAAAGTTAGAGGAGAAAATCATATAAATGAGGATGGTCAACCAGGAGTCAGTGGAGCAATGTGCCCTGCTGATTATTTGTCACAGAAACTACTCACGAGAAATTATCTTTACGATAATGAACAGGTTGACGATTTCCAAAGATGGTTAACGCACGCAGAATGGAATAATGATTTCGCAAGGATTGATCATAAAGATGCGATACTTAAACCCTTCAAAAATTTGGGATGTGAAGCAAAATATTTGTTATGGCACCCGTTTAATGATGTGAGGATGAATGACACATTTGCATCATATCAATTAAGGTCTGGAAGACCTACTGAGCGATACAGATCTTACTCGAAGGAATGCAATAACAACTGTGTGTATGACCCTACTACGCATCAAAAGTTGCTGGAAAGGTTAAAGAATAACGAGACGTTTAATGACACTAAACAATTCATGCCAGAAACAAGTGCATTTTATAAAACTTTACCAACAGGTCCATTGAGTGCGAAGGAACAAAGAGAATATCTCAAACACCTCCAACCGATGTATTAGTTTTTTGTGTTTAATATCTTTTTGATAAACTTTTTATTTTGATTTAATCATCTGCAATCAGCAATTAATTTGTCTGGTATCGAAATGCATTGTAACGATCCAATTGCCACACACGACAAGACACATGGTCAAGGGGCATTTGTGTCCAAAATGCTCAATATTATGAACAATAGTATTATTATGAATGAAAACCCAATGAATTTAACAGATATGCAACGATTGTGTATTTTGCAAATTTCAGAGACGGGTGCTTCACCTCATTCAATTCTACACTGGCAACAAATTTTATCTGATGGAGTGCCACAACATGTTGGAATGTACATTACCACTGCGACCCTTTGTAAAGTCGCATCACATGTGCTGACAAGCAATCAATAAATGTGTTTATACGCTATCTATCTGAAGCTAAAGTACAAGCGAAAGTGGAATCAAACCGCCGACCAGTCAGAGTCTTCTCGAGAAATATTATGTGGCACATTGTACAACCACACACACAATGGAGCTTTTTTTTCAAACAAATACCATATTTGGAGCATTCTTGAACACCATGTATGACACGTCGGATGAGATTTTGGAATCCCTAGATTACTACAATCGGATAATTTCATACACTGGATCATCTGATGAACTGCGACAGGAGTTTGAAGATGTGTTGGAATTACTTTATGAGCTAGGCGTTGAAGATAGAGGCATAAACCACATTGTTGATGGTGCATTTAGTACTGATCAAATGTTGGAATTAGAAAGTATGGCATTGTTATCCATTCAAGACTTACTCCACACTCAGCAGCAATTAGATACTATACAGGTTGACATTATTGGTAGAATGCAAGACACTCTGCAGCGTGGGGTTTTGAATCAAACCATAACTTTGCCCCCTATGGACTTCTTCACCCCTGATTTGACATGGTTTGATATTATGTCTGGTCTGGTTTTTATGAGTTGAATTGAAAAAAAATGTTGACACTAATTAAACAAAGATGAACATGTCACAGGAACAAATTGTTATGTTGTTGGCGGCAGTGGCACTTGCATACTACTACTTGAATCAAAGTCACAAGGTTCAAGCAATATGGGCAGTGACAAGCAATACACCCCCCATTCAAATCATCCCGACCCAAGGATCCCAGGATCAGTTTGAACAATCAATACCAGCAACAAAAAAACAATGTTTGGAACCACCAAATGATGTCTGGAAAGTGCAGCATGCAAAAGAATGCGCCCCTATTTTGGCGCAGTGGCGCTAGAGATGACGTTTACAAAGCGGTAAGATTTGGTCACTTGCATGACGTTTAAAAGTCACAAGTTTAAAAGTGAACTTTCAGACGCGTGTCAAAACCCATACACAGCACAGACAAATGCAAACATTTGCGGGTAAAATGCCCTTTGTACTGGTGCTTGATCGTCCAAGTGTCGCAATATAAAAAACATGTTCAGTTTCTGGATATATCCCGTATCCCGAGACGTTTTATAACAGATGCTGTACTCTCGGTGTTTTCATCAACGATAATATTACGTGTATTGTCCACAACGGGATTACTTTCATCATTATTCATCTCACGTTTCATCATTTCCATTTGTAGTGATGATGGAACGCCATTTTCTAATGCCATATCGGGTGATTGCACTGGTGGTGGCGGTAGCACTGTTTTTTTGTCTAATGCACGCTTAACTGTGTATATAACCAAAGACGCAATTACAAAAAATACAATGATTGTCACAAATCGTACCATCCTTTGTAGTTGTTAATGTTTTTTTTGTGGTGGCGACAATAAATCAAAAAAATGTTCAATCAATGATTTCCCCCGCCTCACCAAGTACAGTGATAATTTCGGAATTACTTCGGTAACAGATGTTTCTAAATTTGGAAATAATAGCATGTAGAATTTCTACATTTTTGACATTTTTTATCATGAACAGAATCTCACTCCGACACATAGGACAATTGTAACCTGCACATCCACAACCATTGTCGCAAACCGTGACCATTTTTGCGACGCACTGAGTGCACAATATCCGTTCTTTGCAAATTTTACATGATGTGGGTGGGTAGATTTTAGGATTATCTTGAAAGCAAACTGGACATGTGGTTTTTTGTTTTATTGTTTTCATATACTATATATATCATCATTCATTATCTAAACCCAATATTAACTTACGCGAACAAAGATTGACAATTTTAGAAAGTTATTCTGGGTCTGAAGTTAAATATGATGTGTTTAAAGTTATGGTCAAATGTTGCATCATACGTACCAAGGAGCCAAAACACCACATCGTCAGAAGAATACAAAAACAACGGATCGTCACCATATTCAGCAGAAAGATAGTAATAAATGTTGGAAAACCAAAACAAATCATTGATCATATCCGACATCTCACCTGTCAGTTCTAACCGATCGTCTACTCGAAAATCTTGTATATTGGACATCATGTCAATATAATGTTCTAAAGTTGTTATTATGTACGTGACAACTTCCTTTGTATTTGTAAAATCATCACCCCACCCTCCACCCTCCCAGTATTGTCTGTAGGAGGGGTAAGATTGCTCACAGTACATTTGACTTCTTGTGAAAGGGTTTTCCTTGTATTCATCCCCCTGGGTGGGTAATCGTCTGTAAGTGGCTTCTGAAATGCATGACAGATCTTCCAGAAGAAAATTGGGTTTGTTAATGTCGATTTCCTCATGTGTGATAAAATCCAAGGGGGATCCTTCCGGATTTGTTTTACACACACCTAAATGTTCTTGCGTCAATCTTACACAATTATTATTTTCTGGAAACCTGAAATATTGACGCAACTGTTGCTCATCCATACCAGCTATGGCCTGGGCAGCGATGCGACCACTACGGCGACGCATTGTTTATCAATGAAACATATTTTTTTTGTCTATGTATTATTTATATTATTCATAAATATTCATAAATATCATAGTAATGTGGATATTCATCATATTCAAATTCACGAACTAAAGTCCACTTATATAAATATCCCGGAGATGGTGAGCCTGGGTCAATGGTGGATGATGATGGATAATTGTCAATTGTATTGTCAATGGTGGAAGCATAAATCGTTGCGTTGTAAGTAGATCGTATCCAATCTGTCAAATCTTTGAAAGAAACCATATCAGATGGGTGGTCACCATTTTCGAGAGAAAGATAGTAATATGTGTTACTGTAGGTATACAATTCGCTAATAAGCTGATTCAAATCATCTGTCAGTTGTGTTTCACCAGGCTTCGGGGAAAAAAACTCAACAAATGGTTTTTGTTGAACACGGTGCATGATCATTGCTTTTATGAGGTTAGTGACCATTGCAGAGGTGATGTCATCAGCGTCCCAGAATTTTGCATGGGGGGGGTAAGGTTCCTCACAGTAAATAATACTTCTTGTGATAGGGTTTTCCTTGTGGTCGATTCCTTTTAGGGGTAATCGTCTGTAAGTTTCTTCTGAAATACATGACAGATCTTCCAGGAGAAAATTGGGTTTGTTAATGTCGATTTTATCATAGGTGATAGGATCAAAGGGGTGTCCTTCCGGATTTGTTTTACACACACCTAAATGTTCTTGCTTCAATCTTACACAATTATTATTTTCTGGAAACCTGAAATATTGACGCAACTGTTGCTCATCCATACCAGCTATGGCCTGTGCAGCGATGCGGTCACTACGGCGCATTATTATGTACAACGAAAGATTTTTTTATTGTCCCGTGTAAATAAGTATTACACACCACCTGTATGTGTGACCAACCATTTTTTACAAAGGAAGAGGAATTGAGACAAACGCGGGAAATAGAACGTATTCGCAGGGGCAAAAACATACATCCAAGAACGCACGTATCGTCGCAAATTGAAAATATGTCCTATCCGACAACAGAAGAGGAGTATTATAGTCCACATTCAGACATTGATACTACGTATATGACCGCACGACCAAATCAAAGACCAGAAGAACTCGTAAACATAGCCATGCCGATGAATATAGGTGTGAGACCATCGATTTGGGCTAGCATGGCAGCCCAAATCCACGAGGATGGTGTTTACGAATCGTCTGATTGATAAGTGGTAATTTCATGAACGCCATCAAATCTAGATTTGCTTGCTAGCCTTGCGTGATACATAACGAGACTATGTGAACCTCAGGCCACACGAGCACTGTGATTCAATACACACACACGTGCAACAGTCTGCAAAACACACGAGCATCAACATCATCCTTGTGATGAAATCTCCCATGTGCTTACTTATTTACAGAGCATGCGTTTACTGCAAATAATCTAAATTGTCAAACGCCCTAAATTGTCATTCCCAGTCAGAGTAGTCTTCATCGGAGTGAGTTGCGTCTCGGATTTGGCGTGCTATCCGATAGCGCCGCAACATGTCTGCATCTCGGATTTGGCGTGGTGTGGACTCTAAAAAAGAATATGGATTTGGAGGTGTTGGGGAACTTGTTTCCACATGCCGCAGCTCTGCATCTCGGATTTGGCGTGCTATCCGATAGCGCCGCAACATGTCTGCATCTCGGATTTGGCGTGGTGTGGGCTCTAAAAAAGAATATGGATTTGGAGGTGTTGGGGAACTTGTTTCCACATGCCGCAACTCTGCATCTCGGATTTGGCGTGCTATCCGATAGCGCCGCAACATGTCATGCCGCAACTCTGCATCTCGGATTTGGCGTGGTGTGGGCTCTAGGGGAGGAGGTGTTGCTTGATGAATGGGTAAGCTACATGAGTCCAGGGGTGGACCGCACTGTATTTGCATACCCGGGTTAAGTGGATTCTTCTTTGGATCCAACCTACTGTATGTCTCCCTGCTCACACAATTGTATGTGCCTGGAAAGATGTAATTGATGTCACGATCATAGTCAATTGGGTCAAGTGAGACAGAATCTATAGCCATCCCGTCATCTTGTACACTACATACCCATCCATGATCTGGTAGTACCCTCTCTCAATTTTTCATTCCTGGTTCATTGTAGTCAATTGACTCCTGCATTCTTGTA
>Ga0115000_10001840_pt1 | contig 18559 bp, 13 predicted proteins | sample ArcticOcean_MG_C_6_FD_89690 | JGI IMG/M metagenome (GOLD analysis project Ga0115000, IMG submission 89690) | Marine microbial communities from western Arctic Ocean - ArcticOcean_MG_CB8_128 | ecosystem: Environmental > Aquatic > Marine > Oceanic | place: Arctic Ocean: Canada Basin | collected...
GAGAGTGAACTCAACTCCTTGCAATGGCCATTACTGATGATTCTATCATTGATGATTCTCTTCATCTATCTCTTGCCTGTCATTATGGGTGTCCGAGGGATTTGGGGTCTTTCTCGCCGTTCCATTGCTTGGGCTATTGGATTCACCCTCTTATTCCTCGGAATACATGCAATCCTTGCATTCCCCCTCATCAATGGGCAACTCGGAGATTATGGTGATTCTGTCAGCGTAATTGGCGCACAATTTAGTGAACCTACCATCGGTATTTTCGGCTTGATGTTGGTGACAAAGGAACAATTTGCCCTGATTATGATTGCCATTCTGATCATGGTATTCCAAGAATCGTCTTATGGTGTCATCCGCTATTTAGAATATGCATTCCGCCTACCTGAATCATGCAAGAGGGACCCTGAATATGTTCGGCAGATGGATAACGTCCTCAACACACACCTCAAGCACACATTTGGCTTCCTTGGATTAACTGGAATTGCGACGATGGTAGCACTTGGATTCCATAGTGTTCTTTTGAATATTGTCAAAGACTCTACTGGAAGTCAATGGGCAGGTCAAATTTCAGAATCGATTGAATTATCACTCACCTACGGATTAGTGATTTCAGCTGCGATGTTCTTGAGCATCATGGCATTGCTTAGGTTCTTTGTTCCCTGGGAGCGGATTTGGGGACTGATTTATGCTCGTAGCGGGCAAGAAACGACACCTCAAACTAAAGAAGTTGTAGAGATTTGATTATTTATCAGAGTGTATGGTTTGAACCAAACGCCCAATCAATTCAGAACACAGAAGCAGGAAAAGTGGTAATCCACACCAAGCCACTATTGTACCGAATGTACCATCAATCATTTCGAGGACTTTTGGATGAAGGACGACAAATCCAATAACAACCAAAAGCAAAAGAAGTCGCTCGATGAATAATGGATATCGACGACCCAAGGTTTCTTCGCGAGAGAAAAGGGTAGTTGTTTCAGAAGACATCGGTTCACCTCAAAAGTCAAGACCGGACAGTCGAGCTTCCAGTGCAGCCAAAGCAGGATCTACTGTTGGTTCTGAAGTAGGTTCTTGCCGATGATTCCAAGAAGCATCTAAGCGTGCTAATTCGGCTTCAAGATATGCTCGTTCATCGCTTTGGTCTATTGAGGGTGCCACTACATCCGAGGCTACAGTTGGAGGAGGTGTCGTGTTTTCATTGGACACAGATTCATCCATTGGAACCGGCATACTCTCCCATCCTGCATCATCGGTTGTTACTTCGACTTTCACCATATCCAATGATACTGGAACTGGTCCAGCAAGGCTGGATTCCATGTCGATGAGCATTTCTTCTTCAACAGGGGTACGCTGAGCATCCGGTACTGAGTTTCGCTCATAAGGTAACAAACCGTCACGTTGGAATTCCCAAAGCATTCCCCGTGGAACTCCATCAGCAAGACCTGAAGCATCCAGTTGAGTGATTAATTCTTCCAACACTCGGGCGGTTTCTTCGAGAGCGATCGCTTCACCAGCATCACGTTGATCGGCTTCAAGATAAATGTCATCGAGTGCAACTTGAATCAACTTCCGGGTAGCTTGTGCAATGCTTGGAAGGGCTTCGGGCCGTGTACAATTATTGAGTAATGCTTCAACTTCTTGTGGAGGCGCACCCAAACGAACGAGTTGTTCAAGAACATTGCGAAGACGTCGAAGCATGGTAATTGAACGGTCGAAATCTTCCAATAAGTGTTCTAAATCGATAACAACGTGCCCAACTGTTTCTCCAAGTTGATGCTCAAGTCTTTGTTGAACAGACCATCGAGCAAGTCCTCGAACTGCACCTGCTGTTTGAGGCACTTGGCGTTCAAGCAAAGTCATAACCTCACTTGAAAGAAGATGTCGAGGTGTTGCAGCCACATGGTCCACAGTGGATTGAATCACTTGTAAACCACGTTCAACAGCCCGGTCTAGAAGCGTCACTGAATACCCAAGTGCTCGCGAGTTTTCAAGACGTTCAAGAACAGGGCCAAGTCCATCAAAGGTCGTTGCATCATCGAGTAAAGCTTGTGCCAATGGTTCTTCAGCCAGACGAGCACGGAGACGTTCTGCTTCTTGAATATCAGAAAGTGCTTCTTCGTGTGCCTGGGAAAGTGCATCCGCACGTTCAACCAGTGAAATCAATTCTGCCTCTGCATGACCGCGTCGAGCGCCTAAATCTCCCAGTTCGCGTAATGTTTGGCGGCGTTCTGTCATCAATTCGCGAAGTTCAGCTTGAACTTGTGCTTGACGTGCTTCATCAGAAGCAAGTCGAGTACGGTCTTCTTCAGAACGACGCCGAGATGCTTTTGCTTCTGTATCAATTGATTCTAATTCAGAGGTATGCGTATGTATTTTCTCCTCCAAGAGCATGGATTCCGCCTGGACACGTGTATGTCGTTCACGAGTTGCTTCGACTTGTTCTTGGAGTACACGTAATCGGCGTTCATCGTCATCCGCTTGTTGACGAATAGTAGAGAGTCGGTCACTTCCCACGAGTAAGTCTGCATTTAATTGGGATTCTCTCAAAGCTAATTCTTCAATTGCAGAACGTAATGCTTCGCTCGAGGTGGCATCTCCAAGTGCTTTAGCGAGTTCAGCGGCCCGAACACTAACTTGATGCTCAAGTTCATTGACACGCTTTACCAACCGTTCCGCTCGGTTTTCGGCTTGTTCACTCGTCGCACGTGATTCTGCTAGATCGAGTTGCATCTTATCGAGGTTTGAATTGTTTTTCTCAATTTTAGAAATGGACTCCATTCGAGACTCACTAGCTTCACGTGCCAAGATTTGTGCTGCGTTCTTGGCCGATTGTGACTCTCCAAGACGGCCTGTAAGCACTGCTTTTTCTTTTACCAATTCATCAATGCGATGGTCTGCTGCCTCCAAACGTCTACGGAGTCCTGAATCGATAGCCAAAGGTTGTGCGACATCGCCTCCAATTCCATCTCCAACTTCATCAACAGTTTCAGAAAATTTCGCTGATGCTCTGCTCATTCGCAGAACATCCATGCCAATCTCGAAACCGAATAAATCATTGAATTTAACTTTGAGGTTTGCCCTACGGCTTTCTGAGCGAGTTCGGAGGGTCACGAGCAATTCATGGAATATATCGAGATTAAATGCTTCCACAGTCCCTGATTCACGAGAAACAATACTTCCAACAGGGAGGCGGTGGAGTTTTAATACCCATTTTGAGTCAGTGAATTTAAGCATAGCCTCTTCTAAAGAATCTCCCTCTGGTGCCGAAATTCCAACTGGAATTCCCCTTGATAAGAGAACGGATACTGCATGAGCGGATTGACCGGCTTGCAAATGTCCTGTGACTCCCTCCGTTACTGCGGCTGTAAGCATCGAAAGGATTGCGTCGGGGCCCCCTCGCCCTTCTCTCAACACAAAGCCTTCTGGAATCGAACCACCCTGGACGCCAACGGCTCCGACTTCTCCATCGAGAAGAGCGGCAGCAGCAGAAATGAGTCGGGCATGGTTGGTATTCGCCTCGGTCCAAACTCCAATTGAGATGTCCCCTGATTCTGCGAGGAGAAGGGCACCATCATTCGTATGAAGGGTCCAATGACTCGAACCACTGAGTCCGAGTTCCTGATTCAATCCTTCCATCTTCATCTCTGAAAGAGTTGTATGGATTTGGGCTGAAAGGATTTCTGGGTCCGCAGGTAATTCACCAACTGAATCGATCAGCATCCCTTGGTCCACAACAACACCACCACGTACGGTGTCTTGTTCGATAAGCACGCGTAGAACTGCGGAGAGGTCTCGGCTCATCAATCGTTGAAGAGCATCTCCTCGGGGCAACAGGCCTTGGCGATCTGCCGTGAATTCAAAAGCCTCAGGGACAACCTCAGCAACACTTCCAAGACCGGTAAGAGAATAGGAACCTGCGGTAAATCGGTGGGTATCTTTGGCTTCGAGTTCTACAAGTTTGAGTCGAGCCTCTTTTCCACCCAACAGCATTTTTCCTTTACCCGATTCTGAGATCCAACCGACGATTCGGCCAGCACGGACTAAACGGTGCCCAGCAGGTGTTTTTCGACGGCCAATCCACGTGCTAATCACGCCATGGTCAAACGGCTGAATTGTACCGTCACCAACATCAATTTCTTCTTCGATCGGGTTTCCATCTGGTAGGTTAAACATGGTATCACTCACATCCTAGGGGTTGTCGCAAGAATTCGACGGTCGCGGTCAAGAGCATGGCGCCATCGGGCTAATCGCCCTCCTTCGCCACTTAAAACGACAATTCGATTTGGTGCTGCCACATCTATTATCATCCGTTTCTTGCTTTCACACCACACTTCATAGACTTGGCCAAGGCCAAGAGCATGACCAGTTTCCTGGGCTACATGAATCATTTCAATCGCTTCTTCAAACGGGGGCATGATTCCTTCTTCTCCGATGCTGGCTAACAATTGGCCAGTATCATCGAGGAGCATCGCTTGATTGACGCCTTCAAGGCGGCATAATCCGGCAAGTACTCGTTGCAGCATGGTTCTCAAACTTATCGTCTACGCTGTAGCCTTGAAGTAGTTTTGCGCTTTCATCCCCCTAAAGGGGGATTTAGAGACCCAAATGAATTTCCCAACTGGGGATTCAAAAAAGGCAGCGCGGAGAGGTCGTTTAGGGTTGTTTACCGCGCCATGGAAAGAACGTCCATTATGAGTCTTGGCCCAAGATAACCCCTTCATGGTGAGTATTATTCCAATTGAAAAATTGAAAAATCAATTGGAAAGTTCGATGGCTGTGATGTTGAGTGCTTGCGCACAACCGTCAATCAAGCGGTGAACTCAAACCATAGAGGTGCGCGCAAGTGTACATGGCGAACGTGATGGAACCGGCTTTTTCGGTCCCAACCTGCGATAGTTGTTCAAAACCAGCCATCCTTGAACAGGCCTATTCGGGACGTATATTATGTGGAGAACACATGGCTAAATCAGTTCGGAAAAAGGTTGGAAAGGAATTACGCCATCAACTCAAACTACCGCGCGATAAAGAAACTACGATTTTTGTAGCCATATCGGGCGGCAAGGATTCAGCAGTTTTGCTTGATAGCCTCGTTGACCGTCTTGGTCAACGGCCTGATGTCACGATTATTGCAGGAACTGTCGATGAAGGAATCGATGGTTACCGCCCACCATCATTGATTTGTGCCCAAGAATTATGTGATCGTCTTGGAATCGAATTCATCACGGTTTCCTATCCCGAATTGAGTTTCAAAGAAATGGATGAAGTTGCCAGCCGAATTCCCGGGCTGGTGAAAGAAAACAAGGATGCACCAAGAATGCCGTGCTCCTATTGTGGTGTGTTTCGCCGACAAGGCATCAATCACTTGGCAAAAAAAGTGAATGCGGATTATGTCGCTTTAGGGCATAATCTTGATGACATGGCACAAACGGTCCTCATGAACATGACCAATGGAGATTTAGAACGAACACTCCGACTTGCACCTCATACAACTACTCCAGTCGATGGACTCGCTCCACGAATTGTACCCTTGCGATGGATACCTGAGCAAGAAGTTCACCTTTATGCATTACATCGCGACTTGCCACTTCATCATGAGGAATGTCCACACGCTAAAGGGGCATTGCGCTGGCGTCATCGCGAAATGGTCGCACAGATGGAAGCGGATGTTCCAGGTACTCGTCATGGGTTGTTGAGAATGGCAGATAACATCAAGCAATTACGAGACCAGGTCATCGACTTGGGGGGCGTTGAAGCACGACCAGCACCTCCAATGCCTTGCGAATCGTGTGGTGAACTCACCTCGAGCCGACAATGTAAGGCGTGCGATATGAGGGCGTTGATGAATGACTGATCACAGAACATTGTTTGCTAATTCGTCCAAATCCTGAGGACGGCCGCAATAATGACAGCGCAGTTGCAATGGATCTCGTTGAACAACCTTCAAACGATGTGATTGGGGTTCACGAAGATTCGTAGTAATGCAATTGGAGAACGTACAACGTACCACATTGATGAGTTCTTCACCCAAATTGATAGTAAGTTTTTCTGCAACGGAATAAGCACGGATGATAGCAACACGTGCATCTGGAGCAACCAGTGCCAATCGGTCGAGTTCTGATTGCGTCAATTCTCGATCTTCGACTTTAATGATGTCCTTCGAACCCATTTTCTTCGAGGGGACGTTCATGACCAGAGAGACGGGAACCGCAGTTGCACCCCCGATACCGAGCATTTCCAAGACTCGCATAGCTTGGCCAGATGGTATGTGGTCGATGACTGTACCATTGCGAATGGCTGTCACTCTACGCATGCTGTGTTCATTGGACATCACAGAGCACCTCCTTCAATTTTAGCAGGAACTGTGACACCGAGTAAACGGCATAAGAGGGCCATCCGGGCCACTACTCCATTGAATGCTTGCTCGAAATATCGCGCATGACGGGTCTTATCGACAGAAGGGTCGATTTCATCAACCCGTGGCAATGGGTGCATAACAATCATGTCTTGCTTCACTTCACTAAGGTGGCGTGCATGAAGTTTGTATGCACCAGCACATCTTGCGTATTCATCTTCGTCTGCAAAGCGTTCCTTCTGTATTCGGGTCATGTACACGACATCCGCATCGGCCATCGAACCATACAAATCTTCAGTTTCAACCACATTCGCACCGTGTGCACGTAAGTCGGATACAATCTCATCTGGCATGTTCAACAAATCTGGACTTGCGAAAATTAATTCACAGCCAAAACGAGTCAAAGCATGAGAAAGTGAGTGAACGGTTCGCCCGTAACGTAAATCACCGGCTAAGACCACTTTCAAGCCCTCTAATCGGCCATGAGCCTGCTTGATCGTAAACAAATCAAGCATGGTCTGTGTAGGGTGATGTCCCGCACCATCTCCACCGTTGAGAATGGGCACTTGTGCTGCATCCTGTGCGTATTGCGCCGCCCCCTGGCGAGGATGCCTCATAGCGATGATGTCTGTATAACCATCAACCATTTGGATGGTGTCGAACAATGTTTCTCCTTTGACCACTGAAGAGGTTTTGACATCACCAAGATTGACAACGTCGCCGCCGAGTCTTTTCATTGCGGTTTCGAACGACATACGGGTGCGGGTACTGGGTTCAAAAAAGAGATTACCAAGAATTCTGCCTTGTAAAAGTGGGAGGTAAATCTCTCCTCGTGCCACGGGTAGCAGGCGTTCAGCATCGTCTAAAATACTGTTGATTTGTTCGTTTGTCAAGTCGTCCATGGTAATGAGTCCAGTCATACGCTCTCTTCCCTCATCTTGAGGCAGTCGAAGACACCCATGAACATTACCATCAAAATGATTGATTCTATCGTTTCAATATACATCAAACCGAAAGGGGTGGTCAAACGAAAAAGCGGAGTGATTATCACCGAGGTATCTCCGAGATGTACCATGGCTCTCGATGCTTGGGCGGATGTTGATGCGGCACTTGTTGCTGCACAACAGTCAAGACTGCAACGAGTGGAACGATTGACGAGTGGTTCAGCACTTCTTATCCTCAGTGGAGCGGTTTGGTTGATGTGGCCGAGCCTCCAATCTGCTGTAAAAGGTGATTCAGGACTGCTCGAAGGCCTCGGTTACCCGCTTCTCATTATCGCCTATGGATTGGTCATGCAAGATTTAGCCCTCAATGAAGCAAAAGCGAGAACTCGCATTGGGTCGTTTACTTGTATTGCTTGGCCTGTACTGTTGATCATTGCTTCGAAGCACCTAAACTTCGATAATCCGGCTTCAGTTCTTGGTTCAGGATTCATTGCCTTAGCCGCATACGCTTGCTACCAAGCCTCAAGTAAAGTCTTACGAGGTGGGCTTGATGTCATGCGATGGAGAGCAATTATGACCGGTTTGGGCGCTGTTGCTGCCTTTTCACTTTTCATTGGTGAGATCCCTGAGACGAATTCCTATGAGTGGCTGGCATCGCTTAGCTCACTGGCCCTCGCCAGTATAGTAACCGTTTTCATTTGGTTCGTAGGAGATGACCTGAGAGTTGAACGAAAAGCATTCGCAAAGCGACTCGATGGAGTCGAAACTCACTTATTGGAATTGAAAGCAAAAGGTGCAGCAGTCGATCAAGCCTCAAGTTTAGTGACCACTGCAAGAGAAGAAGGGTACATCAGCCCGGAGTACGGGATGAAGCTTCTCGATGAAGCAGAGGAAAACATTGAACGCACACTCTCACTGAGCGGTGATGTTGAAATTATCCAATCCGATGCGATTCAAGCGATAGAGAAGGCAGAATCGATTGCGCCCTCGGTAAAACGTCCTCGGAAATCTTTTGAAATGGGTGCGCGTGAAGTGAAACTTGGTTCCTTGCGTGAAGGAGAAATATTATTCAGGCAATCGAAAAAATTAGCTTTGGATATCATTGAATGGTGGGCTATGGCCGAACAAGCCATTACCGAAGCCAGTCTATTACTCAGTGACAATGATGCTGAAAGTGTTCAACATTTGAAAGAATTACTGGCTGATGCCAAAAAGAAACTCGCCAATGAAGCCCCGAAAGAAGCCTATGAATTTGCATGCGTGATTCCACCTCAATTATTGGCGGATGAAGATGCACAAGGACGCGCTTTGGAAGCTGTTAAGGAAGCTCAACATCAGTTACAACAAACCGATGGCCTTGATACAACCGAAATGGTTCAACGATTGGACCGTGCCGAGCAAGCGATTGAAGCGGGTAGTCCAAGTCAGGCGATTGGTTTGGCCGATGGTGTCGTTCGCTCTATTGAAGCGGAACGTGCAGCGATGGATAATGTTCGACGTGCTCTCAAACAACGTAAAAAATTAATCGCCCAATACAAGGATAGAGATGATAAAAGTGACTGGGATGAACGCCTTACATCCTTGGAGGAGGCGGCAAATCTCAAGCAATGGACGCAAGCGAATGCGATGTTGGATGCCATTACCACAGATTTAGACAATGAAGGTCAAGCGAGTGATGAAGCACTTGAACTGTATGACTTTGTTACTGAAGAATGGAAAATACTACGAAATCAGTGCGATACGAATGGAATTTCTATTGAAAATGAAAGCCGACGTGCTTGTGAGCAAGCCATTGCCCTTGCTGGTGAATCTCTATCCGGTGGACGTATTGAGGACTGTCTCAATCATTTATCTGAAGCAGATGCTTCAATGGAACGGCTTCGTAGACAAATCTAAATTTAAGATTCTAACAAGCCTTTCTTTTCAATCGATTTGAGGTCAAGTGTACCAGGAAAACCAAGGTCCACCGGCATTCCAGATACCGTGATGATGATTCCTGTCAAGTGCGTATGGATGCACATCGGCAAACCATCCGGCCACACTTGCTGAACTACCTTCCAACCGTTCGACTTTTTCTTGATTGCTTGGGAGAGGCTACCTGAGCCGTCAAATGCAGTCCACCCGTTGGAATTCCAAGCGTGTTGAATGAGGGGTTTCTTACCGAAAGTAGGTGGTGGCGCTACGACGTGCTTTCGCGACCATCCATCGAGCCAATCAAGTCCTGAATCATTGAGCCATTCGATTGGCGTAGTTTCGGAGGGAAGCATCTCAGTATGACCGGCACGCGAGAGTGCTCCGATGAGGTTTCGAACGTGAGGGTGACGGCCATATTTTGCTGCAAGTGTTTCAGCCATTGTCACGCCAGTATTGATTCTCCCTGCATCGATGTGAAGTAAAGTACGGACGACTTCTCCATGCGTCCAATCGGTGATTTCGAATTTCTTAATGAATCCTTCAAGTAAGTTCAGTGCCTTATCAGGCGTTCCTGCCAAACGCATTCGAGCAATGTCGCTCAGCAAGAAAATTCGACCAGGCGGGGTATTGAGGTATTTCAGAGAACTTTGAGCAATACCATGTTTGTATCGTTGAACAAGGTCGATGTTACGTTTCATAACTGAATCTATCGAAAGCAGTGCTCTGTATTCAGGTTGTAAAACTCGATGCTTAGGGTTGAATAAAGAGGCTGCCCATTGTAATCGGGCGGCTTCGATATCATCGGAGGTTAACAACCCCAATCGTGGTTTTGCTTCTGCATAATCGCGTTGCGATAAACTGGACGCTGCGAGCACCAAACGGGCGACTTGTGCTTCTCGACCTCCTCGCAAAGCGAGTAAAGATATTGCTTCATGTTCGGCTTCATTCCAGCGTCCCAAACCAGCATATAATTCCATCATAGCATCAGTTTTGCGCGCTAAAGTTAGTCCTTCCAATTGCTTGCCATGACCTTCATTAATCTTGTCTAATCGATCGAGGGCTTTGGACCACTGGTCGTTCGCTATCAATTCAGTGAATGGCTTTTGTTTAAGGTAAATTATATCTTGCATTTCAGAAAGACGCGCTCTGTTTTCACCAACTGCAGCATCAAAAGTGATGTCTTCTAATTTCAAACCGATTCGGCGTGACTTAAGCCATATGACGAGGAAGGCGATTTGACCGCCAGAGGCTAACATCCATGTAAGTTCTTCAAGAGCATCTTTTTCCAACACAGAACACACAGTCTGCTCCCATTCACCACATGCAGCACCTTGCGGGAGAAAACTCGAATCCCAAAAGGTGATCATCGCCAACGCTAACAAAAGCATCGATTGGCCAGCAAATCCTGCAAAACAGAAATTGAGAACTTTAGCCTGTTGACTTGGTTCTGCTCTCAACAAACGACTGTCTGCCAGCTTAATACCACCTTTTCCTGAGACGTCTTGGACATCGAGGAAGAGGATTCGAGCGACTTCATAAACGAAGAGGAAGCCTATTAGAGCAACGTTCAACAATAAAAACAGGAGAATGAACGAAACAATGGGAACTCGGATTCCAGATTGTGGAATGAATGAAAATATTTCGATGAGTCCAAAGCCAAGGATTCCGCCCTCCTCCATAAACGTCGTCTGAACTCGGTACTCAGGTAAATCGATAACTCGGTCTGAATGGAGAAGCATGTTTGGATCATACAACAATAGTAAAAGTGAAAGGAGGGTATTCAAAGCCACATATGGCATCACAATCAAGTTGAAATTAACTATTTTTGAGATGGCTTGTTGCTTCGCATCCGGCACATGATTATGGAAAGGAGAAGGTTCTCCACGAGCTGTTTTTCGAGATGATTGACGGAGTGCTTGCCAAGATGAGCCCAAAATACGGCCATAGGCAAGAATTGATGGAGCCACGAGTGCAAATACTGCGATACTAAAGCGCCGTGATGGAGGCACGTTAGCGACATCGAGGAGAAGATAAAGTGAGAACACCAAACTCAGCCAAAGTAACATCAGCATCACGTAGGTGTAACTTCGCCAAATGTCAGAATCTTGCAAAGAGGCACGGTCTTGACCAATCGGTTTGATGACTTGTGCTCCGAGGGATGTTCCCGAAGAGATTAATGCAGGGAAAGCAATGAAAATCAAGGCGATACTCAAGGAAGGTGTATGGTAACCTTCAGAAAGTCCTAACCGTATCATTATAAATTCGAAGAATAGCAACAGTGCCCCGACTAAAGCAAGAATATAGGTCGCCACTCCAGAGTGCATTCCTCTCGAAGTCAGTAACTCACGGGCATCTTGAGTTGAAGAGGTTACTTGGTGAACTTCGTAGCGTTTATCACCAGTCTGAAAGGCAACTTGTAATCCACGCAACTGACGCGGAACAACTCGAGTCCAAAACAGCCAAGCAGTTACAGCAGCTAAAACATACGGCACCAATGCAGCAGGAGTGAAACCGCTGATAATTGGTGCTGCTGACATAGAAATCCCTCAATCCTCATTTGGTGATACGGCTAAAGACGGTTGGACCACTTTTTCATCGATTTCAGTCCTTAAGTCGTTTAAGAAGGTCTCAAGTGGTATCCCACTTACTTGGTCGCCATTTCGAGCACGTAAACTCACGGTTCGAGTTTCGACTTCTCCATCGCCAAGAATAACCATGTAAGCCGGCTGCATCTTACGGTGAGTTCGAATTTTCTTTCCAATCGTATCGTCACCGTTATCGATTTCCACTCGGATTTCATGGTTTTGAAGTAATTGGGCAACTTCATCGGCATAGGCCGTATGTTTTTCGGAAATCGTAATGATATGGCAGTGGGTTGGAGTCAACCAAGTCGGGAATTTACCCGCAAAGTGTTCAATGAGTACTCCACAGAATCGTTCCATGGAGCCAAATGGCGCACGATGAATCATAACTGGTCTGTGGGTCTCACCATCGCTGCCTTTGTATTCGAGACCGAAGCGTTCTGGCAAGTTGTAATCCACTTGAACTGTACCAAGTTGCCATTCACGGCCAATCACGTCTTTGACAACAAAATCAATCTTTGGCCCATAAAATGCTGCCTCTCCTTGCTCTTCTGACCAATTAACACCGAGTGACTCTGCTGCTGCACGGCATGCATTTTCTGCTTTATCCCAGCGTGCAGGTTCGCCGACGTATTTATCAGAATCCAAATCACGAAGACCGACCCTTACACGGTAATCATCCATTCCGAGTTTCTCGAATATAATCTGTACCAATTCAATGCATCCGAGAACTTCTTCAGCAATCTGGTCTTCAGTGACGAATAAGTGAGCATCGTCTTGAGTGAAGCCTCGAACTCGTGTCAGACCAGAGATCTCACCGGATTGTTCCCAACGGTATACTGTACCAAATTCAGCTAAACGAAGTGGTAAGTCCCGGTAAGAGCGCATTTGAGATGCATAGAGTTTGATGTGATGAGGGCAATTCATTGGTTTGAGCATGTATCCATCAATATCTCCGCTCTTCATCAAGTTCGACAGTTCTCCACAACTGCAACCTTCATCGGCCAGTTTGTTCATCAATTCACGTTCGACAAGCGGCGGGTATTGAGAATCTTGGTAGTAAGGGAAATGCCCAGAAGTTCGGTATAAATCGAGTTTTCCAATATGAGGCGTGAAGACTTGAGAATATCCTTGGCGGCGTAAATGGAACGAAATGAAATCCTGTAATTCTTGACGAATAATTGAACCACGAGGAGTCCATAGAATCAATCCTTGACCTACTTCTTCATCGATATGGAACAACTGCAAATCTTTTCCTAACTTTCTATGGTCTCGCTTTTTTGCTTGCTCGAGACGGTCGAGTGTTGTTCGAAGTGCCTCTTTACTCGCTTCAACGATGCCATAAATTCGGACCAATTGTTCACGGTCTTGGTCGCCTCTCCAGTATGCAGAAGAGATACTTGTGAGTTTGACGTTCATCAGCCGCGAGGTATTTGGAACGTGAGGGCCAAGGCATAAATCATACCAATCATCTTGTTTGTATATCGTTGAACCGCCACCATCTTCGATTTTATCATTGATAATTTCAAGTTTGTAGGGGTTATCGGCAAAATGGTCTTGCAGTTCCCCATCCGTCAATTCAACACGTTCAACAGTGAAGTTCTTTCGAGCCAATTCTTGCATCTTCTTTTGGATCGCTTTAAGGTCTGATTCAGCAATTTGCTCCATTGCAAAATCATAGTAAAAACCTCGGTCAATTGCTGGACCAATCGTTGGTTTTGCATCCGGGTAAAGAGCCATGACTGCTTGTGCTAGCAAGTGTGCGGCACTGTGTCGAAGGATGTGAATTCCATCATCGGACTCTGAAAGAATCCCTTCAACGGAACAATCGATGTCCAGTATGCGTGATAAATCGCAGTCAACCCCATCAATTCGGGCTGCTAAACACCCATGCTTGCGCCCCAATGCATCGGTAATGACTTCTGCACAGGTGACACCTGCTGCATATTCATTAACGGTACCATCCGGTAGAGTGATGCTAATGAGTGCCATTTACTCTCTCCCTCAACCTCCACGGGGTTGTCATCCCTTCATGAAACCATCACTCGGATGGGCTGAAATGTGTGTATCAATCTACCTTTTTAAGCACGTCACCAGGGAAATTTTAGATTCCAATAAACCCCATCAAAAATGATGCATTGAATTCCGAGGAATATGGAGCCAAGGAGCATTTTACCACCGCCAGGCATCTCATCGACGTAGGCTGAATAAGCCAATAACCCCATCAAAATATTCCCGACACAAGCAAGAAGTAAAATCCCAACCACCAGAATCGGTGTCCAACTGTATTCATTTTCAATATGAAAAATGGTCGCCTCAAGCCATAATGCTGAGGGTATGACGAGTAAAGCGAAAGCCAACAACAAACGAGCACCGCCGCCACCGTCTGACTCTCCCCAAGGCAATCGTAGAGATTCCATCATCGATGCCTCGTTTTGATAGAGGATGTTCCACCAATACATCAAGAAACCAAAGGTAGCTAAAAACATGAAAGGGGCAATGAATTTAGCCTGAGACAATGAGATTCCGCCCCACAATGCAGTCTTATCAGAAGTATGAGAAAGGCCATACACGTAGGATACAAGAACGAGTGTTCCGAAGATGAGAATAAAGATTCGAATAAAATTCCGCGTCACTTTCATACCCATCGGTAGGGGTATTCAGTGATAAGGACCTGTATCAACGCTTACCATTGAACATCGAAATCATCGCCGAGTGAAGAACTCGGTTTATCGAGGACTTCAACCACTGGTGACTCTCGTTTTTCAGTGCCTTCGTCACCCTCGCTGGGGTGATTTGAGTCCTTGGCATTGACAATAAAGCTGACTTCTTGCCCTCTATGCTGAGGGGGACGGCCGTATTGGGGCTTTGATGAAGGTTCAATTTCAACTGAGTCTTGAACTTCTGGAGCGGAAATAATTTCTTCAACAGGGGGAGGCTTTTCATCATCCGTTTTGAGGCCGGAAAAGCCTTTCGCTAATGCATCAGCAAGACTTGGAACCTCTGGTTTCCTTCGACTCATGTCTTTGCTAAAGCATGTAGGGCACATCAATGCTCTGCTTGGATGGGTGCTTGCTTTATTCCTCTTCCTCATTCAATGAATCATCAAAGACTACTTCTGGCAAGAATGATAAAATTGTCCCAAGGATTCCAAACACGAGTACATACTCCCAAACCGCTGCAACATTGAGAAGGGGATAGGGGGTATTGGTGCAAAAAGCGAGCATATCGGTCGTCGTTGTATTGTATGAATCCCAATCAAAATCTGGCCCCCAGACTTTTGCTTGTATTGAAATCATTTTTACTAAACCGATAAATGCTGAGGTTGCTGCCAACATTCGCAGACCAAGTAAAGTCCGGAAACGGTCATGATTCCACCAAATTCTAATGGTGACTGCAGTAACAATCAAACACCAATACACACCGTTGTTAAAAATATCAAAGGCATAATGTCCATGCATTGGACCATCAATATCCCATGGAACTGACCCTATTCGAATACAAGAAAATGCGCCGATTAAGCCGGGAAAAACTGCGAGATGGTTCAGTCCATGCCAGAAAGAATGGTGCCCCCCCTGACTGATGCGTTTCATATTCATCGAATGAATCTCCATGATGATCCAAAATACAAGATATCCGCTGACCAGCGTACCTACCGTGAAAATCGTGTCGCCAGGTTCATACAAATCAAAATCCGAAATGAATGGCATGTAGGCTTTACAACCGTTCCAAATCCATGTAAGGTATCCGGCAAGGAGCCAAAAAAGAGTCGTCCCAACCATAAGAAGAATCGCTAGGCGTCGTCGTTGAACAGTGTCCACAAACTCTCCCTTCAACACTACTTTTTTATGCCATCGCCTCAAATGAAGACAATGCAGGTCTTCTTGAAGGTGAAACACTTCGCTGTTTTATGCGCATCGGAATTGTAGTCAATCCTGACGCAGGTCTTGGTGGTCGGTTGGGTTTCAAAGGAAGTGACGGACGTGCTGCAGAAGCTCGTGCTGCTGGTGCTGAAGACCGAGCAGGACCCCGAATGCTTCAGGCCCTCGAAGCACTGAAGACACTCCTTTCAAGTTCTCTTAATCGTTCAAATGTTGAACTGGAATGTTTGGGATGGAAAGGACGAATGGGGGATACTTGGATTCCCCCCTCATCTGAGAAAATGTTCTTCAATGAAATTGGTGAAACTCCGCAAGAAACTTCAGTGACAGAGACAAGCCAATTGGTCACTGCACTGGTTGAGGCTGGTGCAGAAGCCATTCTCTATGCAGGTGGAGACGGTACAACTCGGGATATTGCCAATACCCTTGAGAAGATCGGTAAAGAAGCACAAGAAATTCCGCTCATCGGCGTGCCAGGTGGGGTAAAAATGCATTCCGGTTGTTTTGCAACCACGCCGAAGGCTGCTGCTGAAGTCACCTTAGCTTTCCTTATCGGCGATTTGCGATGTGCGATTACCGAAGTGATGGATTTGGATGAAGAGGTTTACCAAGAAGGCGTGTGGAAAGTTCGTATGTATGGAGAAGCTTGGACGCCCTCCAGTCCTCGATTCATGCAAGGTGCAAAAGAACAGGTCGAACGAAGCAGCGAATCCGATACCATCGAGGGCTTGGCTCAACACGTTGAGTCTCTACTTTCAAGCGACGAGGATTTGATGGTGATTTGGGGCAGTGGTGGGACACTACGACGAATGGGAGATTTTTGTGAAGAAGAACTCACCTTACTTGGAATTGATATTCTCGGTCCTGTTGAAAATGGAAAGCGTCAACTTTCCAGCGATTTGAATGAACAACAACTTCTCGAAATCATTGCCCGACATGTCGATGGAAATGGTGACAAGCGCCCTCTTTTACTGCTACTTTCTCCGATGGGCGGACAAGGATTCCTCATTGGAAGAGGGAATCTTCAACTCTCGCCTGATGTTTTACGAATGATTGGTATTGACAATATCCTTGGAGTTGCAACACCTGCTAAACTGATTGGACTCAATGCAGTTCGTATCGATACTGGTGATGCTGAACTGGACCAAGTGTTTCAAACCAAACGTTTTATCAAAATCTTGCAAGGTTTTCGAACCACGAGACTCATTCGTATTGAACAGGCTTAATCACAGTTGACCAGTAGCAGCTTTGAGTAAACCGAGGAACGGTGGACTTGGACGACCAGGTCGACTCTTGAATTCCGGATGGTATTGAACACCAACATAGTATGGGTGGCCTTCTAATTCAAAGATTTCACACCGTTGTCCTGTTTCGTCTTTTCCTACAAAGATAAGGCCAGCAGATTCGATGGCTTCGATCATATCAGGGTTGACTTCATATCGATGGCGATGACGCTCGTCGACTGAACCACCTGCACCGTAAAGAGTGCGGATTTTACAAGAGTCAACTTGCCATATGGTCGGACGACTTCCCAAACGCATAGTTCCACCAAGATGGGTTTTGGAAATCTCTGGCATGAAAACCACAGCAGGGTTTTTGCAGTTCTCATCGAATTCTGTTGAATTAGAATCCTCAAAACCAAGCACATTTCGGCAAAATTCAATGGTCGCAACTTGCAAACCGAGACAAATTCCCAGATAGGGTGTAGAAGAGGTACGGGCATACTCTGCAGCCAGAATCTTGCCTTCAACACCTCGGTCACCAAAGCCGCCTGGAACAAGAACTCCTGCTGCTTGCTTGAGTAACTCCCATGCTTGTTTACGTTCATCGGTGTTTTCCCAATCAGATTCAAGATGACTTGCCTCAATCCAATCGATGACCAACTTCCGGTCGACCGCCATTGCAGCATGTTGTAAACTCTTGATTACCGAGAGATAAGCGTCAGATAAATTGGTATATTTTCCAACCATCGCAATATGAATTTCTTCAGATAAAGTATCAAGATGATGAGCCATAACTCTCCACCGCTGAAGTACGTCTGTAGCATCACAGTCGACTTTGAGTATGTCGCATAAGCCTTGCTCGTGCAGCATTAGGGGGACATGGTAGATGTTGGGAACATCGTGAGTGGACATGACCGCTTCGGGAGATACATGGCAAAAAGCAGCAAGCTTTTCTCGTGTTTCATCGTTCAAAGGTGCAGATGAACGACAGACGAGGATATCTGGAGTAATTCCTAATCCCCGAAGTTCTTTGACAGTATGTTGGGTCGGTTTGGTCTTCTGTTCGCCAACTGGCCCCATCACCGGAACAAGTGAAACATGTACAAAGGTGACGTTTTCACGACCGACACGGAATTGGAATTGTCGAAGAGCCTCAATGTAAGGGGCTGATTCGATGTCGCCAACGGTCCCACCCAGTTCGATAATACATGCATCAGGTGCTTCATCGCTACCATCTGCAGGTCGATGAGCGACCTCTTCGAGCCAATCTTGAACGGCTCCAGTAATATGAGGGATGACTTGAACTGTTTTTCCAAGATAATCGCCACGGCGTTCGGCTTCAATCACTTTGGAATAAATTTTACCAGTCGTCACATTGTTGTCTCGACCAAGGTTGATATCCAAAAAACGTTCATAGTTTCCGAGGTCGAGGTCAACCTCGCCACCGTCATCTAAAACGAAAACTTCACCGTGTTCAAACGGAGACATTGTGCCAGCATCGCTGTTGAGATAGGGATCAATTTTCAAAGAAGTGACTCGCAGTCCCGCGCTTTTCAAGAGCACTCCGATACTGCTTGCGGTTACGCCTTTCCCTAAACCAGAAAGGACTCCCCCGCTCACAACAACGTACTTCATGCACATCAACGGGCTTTTAGGC
>Ga0115000_10001843_pt1 | contig 18548 bp, 10 predicted proteins | sample ArcticOcean_MG_C_6_FD_89690 | JGI IMG/M metagenome (GOLD analysis project Ga0115000, IMG submission 89690) | Marine microbial communities from western Arctic Ocean - ArcticOcean_MG_CB8_128 | ecosystem: Environmental > Aquatic > Marine > Oceanic | place: Arctic Ocean: Canada Basin | collected...
CATTTGGAATTCATCCTCTTCCTCCTCCTCTTCTTCCTCTGAGCGTACCTCGTTGAGTTCTGGTAACATGATATGCGCTTTGCGTATCTCTGGTGTGTTTCCCGTAAAGCGCTTTTGAGGTGCGATGCAATTAGGGTTAAAGACCCTAAATAATCGTGAGTGGATAAAAAGAATTGGACTTAATTTATCACATAATTGCGCGCTCGGAACGACATTCGAGCGTTTTCATCGTCATGGCATCGCCCTCTTTAACATCGTCGTCGTCTTCAGGATGTGGTGGTCTTTTTCGAGCGAACAACTCGAAAGCTTCGGGGGGGTCTGTGCCCTCTCGTTCTTCTTCTTCTTTGAATTCCTTTAAAAGCAGCCGCTGCATGCGTCAAAGGATGACGACGACGGCGACGAGTGCGAACGCGTTCAACGCCTCCTCTTTCGACGCGTTGAAAAGACAACAAAAGCGAGAGCGACAACAACACGTAAGAAGGAGTCGTGAGCAACTGCGATTTTTAAAAGCGGTTCCGGCGTGGCATCCGGAAAACAAGAACGACGTCCCGTTCGACGAACCCACGCCTGGGTTCAGTTCTCTCCCGAGCGCTTTAGAGGAGATTAAAAAAGGCAAGTTTGTCGTCGTCTTGGACGACGAAGACCGAGAGAACGAGGGCGATTTAATCGGCGCGGCAGATTTGATGACGCAAGAGAGCATGGCATTTATGATTCGATACACGAGTGGGTTAGTGTGCGTTTCGTTGGAAGATGAAAGAGCGGACGCGTTGCACTTACCGCTTATGGTGGACTCGAAGGCGAATAAGGATTACATGAAGACGGCGTTTACGGTGAGTTGCGACATGGCGACGTCAACGACAGGGATTTCCGCGGGGGAAAGAGCGGAGACTATTAAGGCGTTGGCGAACGATACGACGAAACCGACGGATCTGGTCAGGCCAGGGCACGTGTTTCCGTTGCGATATCGCGAGGGCGGGGTTTTGAAAAGAGCCGGCCATACCGAGGCGGCGGTGGATTTGTCCAGGATGGCTGGACGAGCGCCCGTCGGGGTTTTGTGCGAAATTGTCAACGACGACGGAACTGGGAGCATGAGCAGATTACCAGAACTGAAAGAGTTTTCTAAGAAACACGACTTGAAAATGGTGTTGATTTCGGATATGATTCGGTATCGCCGAGCGACGGAGAAGAATTCGTTGATTGAACGCACGGCCATCGCCAGGGTGCCCACCGAACACGGATCGTTCACCGCGGTGTCGTACGTTTCGAAAGTCGATGGGATTGAGCACGTGGCGTTTGTGTACGGCGACCACGCCACGGCGGAAGAAATTGCGGATAGTTTAAAGGAAAACGCGTTGGTTCGTGTGCACTCGGAGTGCTTAACTGGGGATATCTTCAAGAGCGCTCGATGCGACTGCGGTAACCAGTTGGAGATGGCGATGAAAAAAATAGCAGACGAGGGAAGAGGGGCGATTGTGTATTTACGAGGCCAAGAAGGTCGAGGGATTGGGTTAGGTCATAAATTGAGAGCGTATAATTTACAGGATAAAGGACGAGATACGGTACAAGCGAACGAGGATTTGGGTTTACCGGTGGATAACAGAGAATACGGCGTCGGCGCGCAAATCTTGAACGATTTAGGCGTGAGAAGCGTTCGGTTGATGACGAACAACCCGGCCAAGTATCACGGTTTGCGAGGGTACGGGATTACTGTGACCGGGAGAATGCCTCTGTTTGCGCCGATTACGTTGGAGAACAAGACGTATTTGGAAGCGAAGAGGAAAAAGATGGGGCACTTGTTCGGAGAAAGCGGCGATTTCGAAAACGTCGCCACCGCGGCGACCCCGATGTCCTAATAATGAATCAATCATCAAAGAAAATGTGTTTGTAATCTTTATATATACCAAGAATAATCATCATTGGTGTCACTGTGTGCATGTTGTCGTGTGTCCATATATTATTACATCACCTGAGCTGGTACAAAACATTTACGTGTCGTTTGTTCGTACGTGTGTGTTTCTCTTCTTCTTCTTCTGTTAAACATTCTTCTCTTACGCTTCTCTCATTTATTCTGTTTCGACATGCCGAAATAACTTCCAACCTCGGGCGAATACGAGCTGCTCTCGCCTCGTTTCGTTTGCTCGAGTAAATCGAGCCCAATTTTTTTCGAAACCGTCGTGTTCTGCTTCTGCGCGCTCATCGTGATCCCACCGCCTTCTCCGGCGGGAGCGTGGCGAAGATTTTTCTTGGCGGGTGCGTAAAAGTCGCCGAGATTCCCCATCATCGCCGCGTCGTTTGTCATCATCTGCGATGTCATCATTTGCTGCGAATCGTTCGATATTATGACTCCATCGCCTCCGTAGTGAATGGGAGGACTTGGTGTATCTGTCTTTCTATTCAAATCTTTTTGTCCTTCTTCATCGAGAGATACTAAACCGTATTGCGGGACGCGGTGATCCTGTCGCTCTCGTTGTGGTCGAGGAATACAATCCGCGCTGTCGATGGAGATGCGATTGATTTTGTGAGGACTGTTGATGTGTCTCTCGTTGCTTCTCGTTTTATGTAGCTTTGATTTTGGCGTCGGTGATCGGTTGTTCGCGTCTTCCACCGCGTCGTCTCGGGAATGTAACGATTCCGATTCCGAATCGGAGTATTGTAGACCTTGTTTCTCGAGCGCGTGCGCGATGCCAGAGATGGAATCGCGTTCGTTGACTGCGTACACTTTAGACGGCGAAACCGGTTCAGACGAAGCGGAACTTTGTTGAAGCAACTCCGAGGAGAGCGCAGATTTCAACGCAGGCAAAGGTTCCTCACCGCCACCGACACTGTCGGCAACGCCGTGAGGAAGAACGCGTTCCGGCGAATTCGATTGCGACGCCGCGCTTCCCTCTCTGTTCAACGCGACGCGTTCCAAATTCTCAAGACATTTAAACTCGCAATACAGCACGGGACTCGCCGCGCCTAATTTTGGCGACATTCTTTCTGCCGTCCCGCCGTTCCCGTCCGCCGCCGCCGCCGTGTGCGCCGTGTTCTGCGCGTCCAAAAACTCCTTTCTGGAGCACCTCCCTTTCGTCGGCACCATCGGATGCGTCACCACGAGACTATTCGGCGGCATCAACTGCCATCGCTCCAACCCATTCATGGACAACGGCTCCGACGAGACCAGCATGCTCTGCGTCGCGAACATTCGCTTCTTGAAAATATGCATAAACTCTGGCGACCGTCGACTTCGATATTTCGGCACGCCTCGGTTTTCCGAGCCTTCTTCGCCGTGGAGCATCATCTTATCGAAACCGCCTAAACCTCTCGCTTGTTTCTTCGGCGTCGTCGTCTTACCGCCCCCGATCTTTTTCTCGCCGCTTTCACCTCCCAAATCCCACGCTTTCTCCCCCGGCAACGGCCCTAAATGAAAATACAACGACGGCGGATCTTCGTGACTGGAATTCCTATACCGCGCGGCGACGACCGTCTCCCCATCCGTAAACGCCAAATTCATCGAGCTCGACTTCCCTCCGCTCGCTCGGATAATCAGACACATCGCTTCCCTCAGCGCGCGCTCCATCATCTCGTGCGATTGACTCGAATTCGTATCTGGCAACTGATTCAAAACCAACGCGAACAACACCTCGCTATCCGTCGTCCCACTAATGTGTTCAAACAAATCATCCCGCAACGTCGCCAACAAACTTCTCCGTATCTTCTTAAACCCGTGCACTTCCCCGTTGTGCATAAACATGTACCTCCCGTTATAAAACGGGTGACAGTTATACTCGTGCACGCTCGCCCCTGGTCCGGCTGCTCTCACGTGTCCGAACAATAAACTCGTGCTGATTGCTTTGCTCAAACTTCTCAAGTTCCGGTCGTGCGACGGAGCTGCAATCGTCGTGTAACAGCACGGTCTCGAATACGAGCACAAACCTTTCCCGTCTCTTAAGCCTTGCAACGGGTTGGACCCGTACCATCCGATGCCGCACCCGTGCACGTTCACCTCGTGGTTTCTGCGTATGTCTCGTTCCACGCCTGGTGTAAATCCAGCGCCGTCTGCCATGTTCGCGAGACCGTGGTAGGCGCCGTAGATGATTTTGGAGATGCAGACTTCGTCGCCGTAGTAAAATACCCATCGACACATGATACACGAGAGAAGTCGTTATCCAAAATTGGAAGCCAGTCTCTCTCTCTCTTATGGTGGTGTTCTCTTTGATAACACGCACTAAACCCCGAAAAGAAGAAGAAGAACACGCTACTCTCCGCACAAATGCTGCTGTTTTTCTTCTCCGATGGAATACTTTTACGTCGAACGAATGAGATAGAAGTCGTCTCGCGCTTGAAAGAAACGTGTTTCGAATTTTGAAGACATTTCCCCCAGACAGACAAACTTTAGTGGAAACTGCACGTGCGAGAGAGAGATAAAAGTACATAAGAAAGCGCGATAAGCCCGCCTTCCCAGGCCGCTGCCGCATAAAAATCTGTAAATTCTGATATGCGCGAGGAGGAGGGCACTAACTGTGCCGCTGCTTCCGTTGCGAATACGAATACGAATACCACGAATTACGCTTTGGTTTTGGACGAGATCGTGAAGCGCGACGGATACTTGGGACTCGTCGAAGTTCTCGATGAGAAGGAGAAGACGAAAGCGAGACGAGTTTTGAAGTGCTCGATAACTGCGCACGCGTTCACGCTTCCGTCAAAGGAGGAGGAGGATGTATCCACCTCCTTTTTAAACGTCCTGGAAAGTTTCCTGAACGGGAAAAAGCGGAAACGCTCAAGAGAGAAGAAAGAAGAGGAAGCGAAACTCACCGCGGAGTACGCGCCGGCGCTCGTCCAATCGAAGTTTCTTCCGGAGAAGTTTTTCTGCCGAGTGACGGGGAGATACGTCCCAAAGATTGAGAAGTCAGTGGTGGAGCATTGCTCGGGGAAGCGCTTTACGGTTGGTGAGGCGAAAGTGGTCGGGAAGAAACAGACGCTGTTGGAGGAAGGAGATCCGCGGGAGGAGGAAGAGGCGAAAGAGAAGAGGAAAGAGGAGAATCGACGAGTGGCGGAGAAGCTGAGAGAAATGCGATTGAAAGAGTGGGAGGAGAGACAAGCGAGGAGGAAAATAGCCATGCAAGAGGAAGGCGAGGAGAGCATGGAGGAAGAAGAGGAAGAGGAGGAAGAGGAGGAAGAGGAGGAGGAGGAGGAATCCGAAGAAGAAGAAGAAGAAATAGAAGAAGCGCCGAGAGAGAAGAAGCGAGCAAAGAGGTGATAACTAAACAAAAATAGACCACAAACGTCAACAGTGAAAGAATTCTGTGTAAACGCGCGCGCTATCTAAATCTTTTATACACGCTGAACTCAAATGCTACACTACAAATCTGTCTTTCCATTTAGGTGACGTCCACGACTGGATCCATTCGGAATTTTTCGTAAAATTCGTATAATCAACGCTGTCGTGCTTTGCCATGAGTTCTAAAAAACTCGCGCAGCACAAAGCACCAACTGGGACGACACTATCCATCAATTTTAATAATTCCTCCTCATCGTCGTCCAATCGCAGAGGCAACCACACGCCGGATCCTTCTTGCACTTCGCCGTCGAGGAAGGCCATTTCATTCTCCGCCGCCGCGTCAAATTCCAACTTGTAACACTGACCGAATATGTTCATGTACTTATCGCTATACGCAAATTTTCGTATCGGTTGCAACTGTTTACTTTTTTCCGCGGGAGAGCGCGCGTAGATGGACAACTTTACGCCTGAAATTCCGAGTTCCTCTTCGATTTCGCGAATTGCGCATTGCGCGTACGGATCAAAATACGTCCGTCCGTGATCTTCCCGCTTCACGAAATCTATCGCGGTCTGCACACCCGACGTGCACACGTCGTACATCCCGGGCCACACGTCTTTCTTCTCGCTCCGCTTCGTCGAAAACACGGACAGGTTTCCCAACCTCGCGTTCCTCGTTTCCTCCAACGTCTGCGACGCTCGTTCCTCGAACATTTTCCGCAACCTAAACACAACCTTCCCCGTCTCGTACACATCGTACCCTTTCTTGTCGATCTTTTCCGGTACGAACTTTCTCTCAAAGTTGTTCAGATAACTCGCAATCATTTCTTTAAACGCGTCGTCGTTTACGTCGCCGTCCTCTTCCGCTCTTCCTCTCGTATTCTTGGTGGTGGTTACCAACACGTAACTGCCTCTTCCCCTCAAACGCTCTTTCACGGTCGTTTTCCTCGAGACAAAGTCAACCACGTCGTCGTTCTCGTCTACTATCGCGCACAACTCTTCATCTCTCCCATCTTCAAAAGCGGAGATTACCCATGGCGGTGGTTTCCCGAGCGTTCTCTCGCACCAAAAACCGTCGCGTTGCACCGCTTCCAAGAATGCAATTCTCTCATCTTCTTTGAATACAGATGATAACGAGGACGAAACGAGAGCGCTTCTCCTCCCGTTCTTCCTCCCAATACTATATATACTGCTCCTTCTTCTTCTCTGCCTGCGCTTCCTCGACGCGGAGGAGGAGGGAGAAGACACGGGAGACAAAACACCGCCCGCGATGGGACACATCCTTTCGTGTCCAATTTGTGTCACTTTTCCCCACAAATACTGAAAGATATAATGGACGAGGACGTCCTCCCGCACCCGCCGCGCGGGGTCGTCCTCTCGGCGGTCCGTGGCAGTGGCAGTGCAGCATCCTATCGGGACTACTTCGAGGACGTCTCGAAATGCGTGCCGTACTCGTCGTCGTCGTATTCCTCGTCGGGAGATTCGTGGAAAAGCGACGAGGAGGAGGAGGAGGACGAGGACGACGGAGTGTTCTTGCGGATAACCAAAGCGTACGAGCAGCAAAACAACAACAACAAAAACAACGAGAAACCTGCCGTCCAAATTCAGTTCGTGAGCATTCACGACGTGATCGATGCAAACTCTCCGAACGAGTACGCGCAAACCGCGCAAAGAATCGAACGGGTAAAAGCGAGATGTAAAGAGAAGCGAGTTGGGATGGTGTTTTGCATGGTGAGTCCCTTGATAGAAGAGGAGGAGAAAAATGTTCGTGAGAATAAAGAAGACGTGACGTACGCGCTGGACGAGAGAGTTTTGCAGGTTTTGAAAAGGTTGTGTGGCGTGGAAACGAGGATTGTTGCGTTGACGCGCGTCGGGAGCGACTCGCGGGAGAAGTGCTTGAAAGAGTTGGCGCGAGCAACGGAGGAGGTGAAGCAGGAGGTGCTCGTGAACGAGGGGAAACGGGCGATTGGGAAATGCGACGACGTTTTGAACGCGTTTGAGAGGGAGATTTTGGAAAGTGGTGGAGCGGTGGAGGAACGCGAAGTAAGTTTGGCGAGATTGGAGGCGCGGTGTAAAGCGAGTAGGTATTTGTTTAAAGCGGCGAGTTACGCGGAGTTTAGAGGCGACAGTGAAGCGGCGATGAACGCGTTGGGCGAGTGTTACGTGAGCTTGATGGCGTACGTTGATGAAGCGATGCCGGAAGTACTTCGCGGTGGTTTCGAAGAAAATAATACTCAATCGAGACGATTGATGTGGAGAGTGTGCGAGACGCTGAGAGTTTTGACGTATTGCAGATCGAGAATGTCCTCGACGCAATTGAGCCAAATTTTGAAGACTATGGATACGAGCGCGAATAGCGAGGTGAATAAAGCGATCCAAGAATTGGCGAGAGTGGAGAATGAACACGCTTGTTTCGTGAAGAGGTGCTTGTCGATGAGAAGAAAGAATTCTTTTTTACTGAAAGCGTACGACGACGATGCCCCTCTTGGCTTGAAATGTTTCGCGGCGTATTTCTTATCTTTGCGCGCGAAAGCGGATAAATCGTTTGCAGACGTGCTCGCACACACGATGCACGCGAATCCGAACGTGTACGACGCAATCTTCAACGACAATACGCAGTTTCAACGCACCGCCGCGGCGAAATCGACGAGCTTTGATTTGAGATTAGATCCAGGCTTTTATTATCAAAGCGCGTTCGAAGCGCTCTCTTCGCGAAGAGAGTTTATGCAATCGTCGGGGTTAGGAAAGGATCCGTCCGTATCCGCAACAACAAACGCATCCATACTCACGCGAGGACGCTTTTTGGGAACTTTCGATCTCAAAAACGAAACGGTCACGGGTGCAGATCAAAGCAACATAGAAAATCGCGGCAGAAACGCGCAACTCCCTTCGAGTGAGCTACGGCGCGCGTACGCGAACTTTGAAAACACTTTCTCGCCTCTCGAAATGCTGGAAAAAGCGAAAGCATATTACGAAGGAAACCCAAGGTATAAGGCGTTCCATCGTTCATTAAACGCTATTTCGAGCGATTACGCGTTAGAACTTTTCTACGCGAACAACACGGCGACGAACAAGGAGAAGGTTTTGCACATATTGACTGCGTGCGCGGAAACCTATCGGAAAGAAGGATGGGAGGATTTACTCGAGGAAACCCTGGAGCGCACTTTGCTGTGTCTCGGAGGAGGAGGAAATGAAGGTGGAGAGAGCGCGTTAAAACATCGCATGGAGGTTTTATTAGAGCTACACGGTATTCAATATCGCGAATCCGAAGGAAAGACGCGCGCTTCTCGTTTACTCGCAGACGGTGCGACGAAAACAAAATCTTTGCCCGTTGTGTTTGAGGTTTCACGCAAATCCTTAGCTTCTCGCGCACTCAAAGCGTCTTGTAGTTTTGGCCACGATGCGGCACGTAACGATTCCGTTCGCGCGGGCGATTGCGTCACGTTAGCCGTTCGATATGCTCTTCAAGGCTTAGTTGACCACGACATGTTTTCGGTGGTGAAACTTGAAGCGCACTTTTCCGATGGAACGAAGGCTTCGACAACGACGACGACGACGACGACGACAACAATAACAACAACTGCGAGTAAAGACGAAAAGGACGTCGTAAATATTCCGTTAACTGTGCAATCGAAAACGCAAAGCGACTTTGTCTTGGAAGTTGACGCACTGGACGTACTTACGAAATCTGGCTTCACTTTTCGATTCCCGAAAGCTTCTTTCGAAACGCTCAAACTCCTCGGGCACACAAAATCTGTTTCCGTGAAAAAACTCGCCCCTCGCGCAGAATTAAAGATCATGGATGGAGAAAATGATAGCAACGAAACGACCATTTTGTTTGGCGAAAAGAAGACGCTGGCGGTTGTCGTCACCGCGGTGGATGGACTCGCAGACGCCATCGTAAATCTTTCCATAGACGAAAGTTTGCGAGAGATTTCCCTTGGAAGTGAAGACGACGGCGGCGAGAAGAAAGGCGAAGTCATCGCGAGCTTTGAAAACCCACGAATAGTTGTCGGCTCGCTCTCCAAAGGCGAATCAAAACGCGTGAACGTGACCGCGACGTTCTTCTCGAATCGAACGAACACCGCTAACGACAAACAGAACAGGAAGAAATCTCGAGCGACAGTTTCAGCACACTTAACCTGTAACTTTGGTTCCCCGGGAGACGGAGAGGTAGAAGTTTCTCCATCTAGACATCGCGTCGTGGCAGCGGATACTTCGAAAACATTCGCGTTCACAGATGCGCTCGAAGTTTTAGATTCTGCGATCTTTGCGCCGTGTGGCACGTCGCCGGTTTCCATACTCATCGCAAAAGACGATGTAGAAGACGACTTCGCTACGAAGAATATTGACTTGAAAGCACAAAATAGATCACTCCTAAACGAAGGTGACGTCCGCTTGACGAACATTCGCGCCAAGACGACGGGTTTGGTCGTCGTGGACGATGCAATCACCACGCGATTAAAGCCAGGAGACGTGTATACGCACGTCGCGACGAAAGAATACGTAGCGAGCGTTTCGTGGTATCGCAAGGAGGGCACGCAAACAACGACACCAAAGACACAGTCGTCTTTGTCTATCGATGATGACGAGCACATCGACGGTCGTCGAATAGAAATCATGAATATTTCTGCTCGAGTGCCTGAATTCATCCAAGTCGGCGTCGCGTTCGAGTTCGTCGTCGAGATGAAAAATCTCGACCTCGACGTACCTCGCGATTTCGTCGTTTCGGTCACAGACGCGCCTGGTTTTGTCATGGCTGGTGAATCAAAAACTACGAAAACGGCAAACCCGGGCGAGAGTTGTTTCTTGCGTTTGAAAATAGTCGCTGTCGCGAGCGGGGAGAGATTCTTACCTTCAGTGTCAGTCGCGTGTCCAAAATTAGCCGCGACTTGGACGAACGTTCAACAACAAAGCGTGCTTGTTTTACCAGTAGCGCTGTAATACACAGAACACACGCGAGACATACTGGATACACGACGCGTGTGTGCGCGTAGTTTTTTAGGGAATTAGTTTGTAATATACGTAGTATGCCCCAATAAGTGAAGAAGATTATATAAATAAACAACAAGTTTCCTCATTACATCATGTCGACGACGTCCTCGCCGTCGTCAAAAACGTCTATCCACGCAGAAATACCTTCCATCGTCGGCTCTACAATTAACGCTTGACCTTCCACTCCAAACCCTTTGGCGGCATCGCTCATTGCCTCCGCCACTCTCTCCTCCGTAATCGCCGCTATCGTGCTATCGCCAATCTTCCCGTTCTCGTCCCCGCCAGTCATCGCCAACACCGTCGGTCCGGCGCCGCTCAAGAAGCAACAATGCGCCCCGGCCCCAATCGCGGCCGCGATAATCTTGTCTAACCCAAACTGCTTATCCCCTCTTTGATGTTGGTGCATGATATCTTGCGTGCCAATTTTCATCAACCGAAAATCGCTTTGATTAAACGCGTTGATCAACGTCGCCGTTCTCCCGATGTTGAACACCGCCTCCGCTTGCGTCAACTTATCGCTCAACGCCGCTCTCGTTTCGCTCGTTAAACTGTGAAAATCCGGAATAAAAAGAGAGCACAACATCCCCTCCGGAATGTTCACCGAGCTCGTGATCCATTCGTTTTTATCGCTCAGCGCGATTTGAAACCCGCCAAAAATCGCCGGAGCGACGTTATCTGGATGCCCTTCCACCTCGCACGCTAAATTCAACAAATCCCTTCTCGCTCGCGCCGTGCTCACGTCTGACCCGGCCAATGTCATCCCCGCGGCCAATCCACACACCAACGCCGCGCTGGACGACCCCAACCCTCTCGCCGGAGGGATTCTATTCGTGGACGTAAACTTCAACTTGCTCACGTCCAACTCTCTCTCCTCGTTCGATTGAAACCGGTACCCTTTCTTCACCGCTTCAATCACCGCGTTCGTCTCATCCCGCGGTAAAAAACCGCACCCTTCCCCTTTCAGTTCTAAAACGAACTTTCCGCTCGGAGAAATCTCCACGGTTAAATCGTTCCTCAAATCCACGGCGAACCCGAGCGAATCGAATCCAGGCCCGATGTTCGCCGTCGTCGCGGGAACGGAAACGGTCAAATATTCGCTCGCGTTTAACGCGATGCAGTCGTTCTGGGATGTAAAATCTGGTTTTTCCCACTGGTCGACGTCCGAGGACCATCTCAGTTTCCGGTCTTTCGCAGGTATTCCTCCTCCTCCAGAACCCATCGCTTTAACGACGTGCCCCCGGAATGCATTTTTACTCACAACACGCTGCTGCTTTTTGTGGTGGTGATGAGGATGAGGATGATGAACTCTCGCGCAGTAAGAATAACTCGACGACGACAGCATCTCTCAAGTCTCTCTCTCTCTCTCTCTCTCTCTTTGTGTGCGTGTGTGTGTATATATCCCCTCCTCTGGGGGTTGTTGTTTTGGGGAATTAGTTTTCCATTTTATCCAAACTTCGCCACTTTTCCACATTGAAAAAAAACGAATATAAAGAGTCTTCTTCTTCTTTCTGGGGCGATGTTCTGACCCCAATACCGCATTTCTCTACCTTTGCAGGACCAGAGAGAGAGAGAGTGGGAGAGAATGAGCAGCAAATTTCTGGCCTCGTTGGTGAAACCTCTCGTCGATGCTCTTTTGCAACCGAACGTTTCTAAATTGCAGAGCATCGACGAGATACAAAAAGCAGCCGCCGTGCGGTGTCACAAATACGTGTACGATTACATCGCCGGAGGCAGCGACGACGAATCGGCGTTACGGAACAACGCCGAGAGTTTTAGACGAAAGTTTGATGCGTATCCGTTCGTATTGAACGGCGTCGGGCCGGAGAACGTGTGCACGAAAACGAGGATTTTAGGGACGGTTGATGTGGACGTGCCGTTCATCCCGGCGCCCATCGCGGGAAACGCGATGTTTCACACGGACGGAGAACGAGCCGTGGCGAGAGTGAGTCAAAGATTTGGAACGACGTACGCGTTGAGTACGCTCGCAACGACGAGTTGCGAAGAGATTAAGGCCTGTCTGGATGAAAATGACGATGATGGTGATAAGACGCATAAAATGTTCCAGATGTACGTCTGGAACGAAGGCGAATTAGTGGACGAAGCGTTAAGAAAAGCAAAAGAGAGCGGTTTTGAAACGCTCGTGTTGACCGTAGACTTGACGTGGTTCGGGAACAGAGAACGGGATAAACACAACGGGTTTTCGATTCCACCGAAATTGAGCGACCCAAAATTTATCTACGAGTGCTTGAAGAAACCGTGTTGGACGGTGGACGCGGTGAGAGGATGGAAGAGCAGAACGTTCGAGTACGCGGCTTTGAGGGACGACACGAAATTGATGGAGAAACAAAGAGATGATATGGCCGGGTTTATCAGAGATGTGTTCAACCCGACTTTCGATTGGGAAGACGCGAAGGCGTTGCGAGAGAAGTGGGGGAAGAAATTCATTTTGAAAGGCGTGCACAGAGCCGACGACGCGGTGAAAGCGTTTGAGTATTTGAACGCAGATGCGGTGTGGATTTCAAATCATGGGGGGAGGCAATTAGACGGTGCCGTGGCGCCTTTCGATGCGTTGCCGGGTATTAGGCAAGCAGTTGGCGAGGATAAAGAACTAATCATAGACGGCGGTATTCGACGAGGCTCGGATATCGCGTTAGCTTTAGCGCTCGGCGCGAACGCAGTCGCGATTGGGAAACCGGTCGCGTTTGGCTTAGCGGCAGGTGGTGAGAAGGGCGTGGAGAGAACGTTCACGATTTTGAAAGAAGAATTGGAACGGACGATGGGTTTAGTCGGCGCGAGAACGATTGCGGAGTTGAGAAGCAAAGGCAACGAAATCTTCATAAAAAGAGAACAGTTACGGAATTCATCATGATGAGTACAATAAAATGTATTTTAACGCGCGCTATCAAAAACTACCTGTACTCCTGTGTACTGCTTTAAACATACACCGTTTGTGCGAGCTAATAAATCTATACTACGTAGTACCATTGTACTGGTACCTACTACATCTATTCACTGCTATTTGCTTCTTCCATTTTGACCATCACCTCCAATCGCCGGCGCAAATCTGGATCGTTTTTGTAATTTAAATCATACCACTCTCGACTCATCCCGGCTTTTTCTCTCTCTTCGTGCGCGAACGGTCCTTTCAAAACGTCCGGCGCGCACCTCTCCACGGCCGATAAAAACCGCTTCCCCAATTCTTCCTCGTTTCCTCTCTCGATGTTCTCCTCTCTCGCGCAAATCTCTCGAAACCAATGCACGCCGACTGCGACGTGGTTCAACTCCTCCTTCGTAATTCTCTCCACAATCGCCGCCGATCGGTTATCGCCTCTCCCGACTAACTTCTCTCTCAACCTTGGCCCCGCGTCTAAACCTCTCGCCTCTTGCGCCATCGGCACCACGGCCATCCTGTCCAACGTATCCTCGCGACTTTCGAAGCATCCCAGCCAAAGCATGTCGTGCGCGTCCATCTCTCCGTACTCGTGCCCTAACTCTTCCAACCTTTGCAAACACCAACTCAAATGCCTCGACTCGTCGTCCGCGACGCGCGCGAAATCCAAGTAAAACTCTCTCGGTAACCCTCGAAATCGAGCCACGGTATCCCACGCTAAATCGATCGCGTTCAACTCGATGTGCGCGACGGTGTGCAACACGTGCGCGGAAAAAGACGACAAAGGCGTGTTCTTCGGCGACGGCACGGAAAACGGCATCACTAACGTCGGTTTCGCAGGTCTCGCCGGGCGCGACGGGAAGACTTTGTCTTCTTTCTCGGGCGTGATGATAACTTCGATCTCGCCTCGTAAAAATCGACCGAACGCTCGGTGCGTCAGCGCTATTTTGCTCTCTATGCAATCCGTGTCGTACACGATAGTTTTCGCGTACTCTTGCAAACATCGACACGTGTTCTCGCTTTCATCGAGAGCTTTCTGGACTTTTGCTTTCGCTTTTGATGACAGGTATTGGCCTTCCGTTGGTTGTAAAGACGTAGACTTCTTCTTATTCGTCGCATTCCAAGAGCGCACATTATCCAGCGGCAACGCTCGGTATTTCTCGATAATGTTCTCATCAAAAGACGAAGATGCGGAAGACACAGACGCAAAAACTGTGAGTCGTCTCTTTTGCCCTCTTCTCGTGGACAGTTTAGTCGAGGAGGAGGCCGAGTGAAAGGCGCAGCGGCGGTACCATCGAAGACCCCTGAGCGGCGTCATTTTCCCCGAGAAAAGTGAAGTCACATCGCGTCACTTTGAAAGCTTTGAAAGCGAGAAGAAAATGTCCTCTTTGAGAGAGAAAAGAGAGGAGGAAGACGCGTTGCTCCGTCGAGCGGCAAACGCGGCAACAGGAGCGACGAATGCTACGAATACTCACGGGTTTAAGAGCGGGAACGAATACTTCGAAGATGAAGAGGAAGACGTCGATGTGGCGGCGATGATGGGATTTCGCGGAGGTTTCGGAAGCAAAAAGAAGAAGCACGACGGTCGAGAACAACACCAAGAACAACAACAACACGGAGAAAAAGGAAAAGGACAACGGGAAGAGACGGAGAGAGGAGAACGGGACGACGAGGATGATTTGAGTGTTGTTGGAAGAAGAGTGCAAAATTCGAAGAAGCGAGAAGAGGGAGACAAAGAAGAAGCTTTGAATGCGAACGAAGCGGAAGACGACGACTTGGAAGAAGACCAAGAGTACGAAAAACTTCCAATGTCCGACGAAATTGCACTGGGATCTGCGCACAAGAAAACGGTGACGACGATTGCGATCGAACGGACCGGGTCTCGGTTCGTCACCGGCGCGAGAGACGGGTTCGTGAAACTGTACGATTTTAACGGCATGAGGAAGGATTTGCACCCGTTTCGAGAGATTGAACCGAACGAAGGGTACCCCGTGCACTCGTTGGACTGGTCGCCGAGTGGGGACGCGTTTGTCGTCGCGACTGGGTCGAATAAAGCGAAAGTGTTCGATCGAGATGGACGAGAGCTCGGGGAATTCGAGAGCGGCGACATGTACATTTTAGATAGCAAAAACACGAGAGGACACACGCATAACGTGACCAAAGCGTGTTGGAATCCAATCGAGAAGAATTTAGTAATCACGAGCGCGGATGATGGAACCGTGAGGATTTGGAACGTGGATTATCTGGGCGATCCGAGAGGCTCGCAACGGTCCGTCGTGAAGCCGCAATCGGTCAAACCCGGGAGATTTCGGGCGACGACGTGCGCGTTTAACATGGACGGGAGCTTGATTGCGATGGCGTTGACCGATGGAAGCATACAGTTATTCCCGGCAAATTCAAAGAGAGGAAATATTATGAACAGTAATAGTAGCAGCGCGAATAGAAATGGAGGAGGAGGCGGCTCGAACGCGTACAAATCCACCTCGGTAGGTTTAGTCTTACCGCCGAGTCAGCAAAGTCACTTGGATAACAACTGGACGTCGATAAACAGACCGAAACAGTTGTTCAAAAAATGTCACCAACCGGACGAAGAAATAACCAGCTTATGTTTCAACGAGGAAGATGGGCGACACCAAATGCTCTCGAGAGCGACCGATGGGACGTTAAAAGTCTGGGATTTACGCAACGCGCAAAAACCGGTGAAAGTGTTTGACGATTTGCCGGCGTCGTACGGAGAAGCGACGGTCGCGTATTCACCGAACGGGTCCAAGTTTTTCACCGGTTGCGATGGCGAAGACGATGGTAAAAGCTTCTCCTCGACTGGGAGTTTACACGTGTTTGACTCGCAAACGTTAGAGCGCGTGGCTAAAATCTCCTCCTCGGAACAAAACGTCGTCTGCGCCACTTGGCACCAACGGTTGAACCAACTCTTCGTCGGGAGTGGAACGAACGACCGAAAGCTCGGGTCTCGAGGAAAAGTTTCGCTCTTATACGACACTAATCTCTCCGCGGTCGACCGAGGCGCCATGTTAGCGATTGGCAAGAACCCTCGCTCGAAAAACGCGGACGATTTCTACCGCCGCGTGGACGTGCAAAACATTTTACACGTTCCAAACGCGTTGCCGTTATTCCAAGAACCCGTCGACAAATCCGGTCGTAAACGCCGGTTAAACAAAATCGAGCGGAACGATCCAAACATCTCGAAAAAGCCACAGACCGACGGCTCCGGCGCCGGCGACCGCCCGGCGCAAAGAGGTTCGACGTTGCTCACGCAACACTTGTTACGAAACGACGGCATGCTCAGCGACCAAGATTGGAGATTGGGCGACGCGAGAGAGTCCATCTTGCGCCACGCGAAAGACGCGGCAGAGCACAACGTCCACACCAACGCGGAACCGAACGAAATTTGGTACGACTCGGACCAGGATAAAGACGATTCCGAGGACGAAGAAGCCGCCGACGGAGAAGACGACGACGGAGACGAGGAAGCGGACGAATAGAATATAGTAACGATTTTAAAATAGTAGTACTAAAGTAGGCCACACAGAGGCATCGTAATAATAATAACAACATGCACGAATTATCCCGCAATCGCGAGTGTTTGTTTTCACATTCATTTCTCGTCGACGCGTTCACGTTTCGTCCGCGCATCATCGTCATCTCCTCCTCAACAGACAGACAGACACATTATTCCTCATCCAATTACAAAGCTTTCCTCACCAAAGCGGCGACGTCACTCATATTTTTCGCTTTCAGTTTCGGGAACGGTCGTTTCTCCGTGATTGTCCACACCGTTTTCTCGTTCACGAGGACCTCAAACGTCCCCGCGGAGGCGTCTCGCGTGATCTCTAACTCGCCGTGTAACTCCGCTTTCAACTGATTCGCGACGCGGACGAACGCTTGTCACATCTTCGAAACAGACGCTCGCGCGACATTTTTTGAGGAAGTAGTGATGCTCCGCTTAGAGACTTTCTTGACTGTCCCCTTGCTTTTCGTCGCGGACGTCTTTGTCGTCTTCTTCTTCTTTGCCGTTGCGCTGGCCATGTTTCTTTCGCGGCAAAATGAATGGAAAAATCTGAAGAATTTGAGGTTTTACGAACGTACAGTTGAGACTAAAAATGGTATATTCTCGCTACATCGTACGCGCTCTGAATGATAATGATCTCTCTCTCTCTCTATCGAAAACTACTTCTTGAACCACTTGGGGACGAAGGATTTCTTAGCCTGGTCGCTCATCATCGCTGGTTTGGCTTTTGCTTCTCGATCTTTGTCTTCTTCTTTCGAAGGAGGCTTAGGAGGAGGCTTTGGGCGTATCGGCGCCGAAGCGGAAGACTTTTGGTCGTGCAATCGAAGCATTTCCAAACACTTGGCGTTGAGCAGCGCGGATTCCTTTTCTTCTTCTTCGAAGGAGGAAGTGGTAGTAGTTTTTGTGGAGAAGAAGATTTTCGCGGCGGGGGCTAAGCCGGCGTCGTATAAGGATTGGTTCGCGTCTCGGCCGTTTCGTTTCAAGACGCGTTTCGGAGGCGCGACGAAGAGTTCAAAGCTCGGCGCGTTTTGAGTACTTTTATCATCCTTGGATAAAATCTCCTCAACGAACGCGTACACGTCCTCGACGGTTTCTTTGTGCGCGTCGAACACCGCTTCCACGCACACGTCCGAAATTGGTTTCTGTTGAAACATAATCCGTATCGTCGCGTGTCGCACTTTCTCTCTTCGCCGTTGCGCTTCTCGCTCTCGATGCTTCTTCGTCAACAAGGCATTCCCGTTCTCTAATTTACGTCTGTTTGACGTCACAATCTGCGCCGCTTCCGCACTGGACAGCTCAAAAAACGCCTCGGGTAATTCCTCATTCGCGGAGACTAAACCGGTGGTTGGATCCATTTTGCGTTCCTCCGCTTCGGCGTCTAAAGTTTTCTGTCGAACCACTCGAGCCGCGCGTTTGCCGAGAACAGAAGAAGAAGACGACGTCGCCGCTTTTGCGTCCTCGTCGTCACTCAGAACGACTGCTGATCGTTCTTCCATAGTTTCGTCTTCTTTGTGTTCTTTGTCTTTCTTCTCCGCTTTCGCGTCCGCCGCGCTCGCCGGCGAGGCACCTTCTACGTGTAACGGTGGTTCTCCTCCTCCTCCTCTTCTCGCACCAAAACTGCTCTTATCAGTCGCGAGGACATCTGAACCAACAGTTGTTCGTTTTCTAAATACTTTCAACCGCGCGCTCGTCGGTAAATTCAAATGCCGCAAAGGGCAGTCCATGTCTACTTTCACACCCGAGGAAGAGGCGGAGACTTTTCCCCGCGGTTGGTCTTCTAAACGAAATTCCAATTCATCAACGTTTATACTACTCTCTGATATCATCCCGAGTTTACTCGCGCACTCGAGCAAACAGTCCCTCAACGGTTTCATCGGCGG
>Ga0115000_10001844_pt1 | contig 18539 bp, 21 predicted proteins | sample ArcticOcean_MG_C_6_FD_89690 | JGI IMG/M metagenome (GOLD analysis project Ga0115000, IMG submission 89690) | Marine microbial communities from western Arctic Ocean - ArcticOcean_MG_CB8_128 | ecosystem: Environmental > Aquatic > Marine > Oceanic | place: Arctic Ocean: Canada Basin | collected...
ATGATATCAAAAAAGAGTCGACATTAAAATCTTTTTGGGTTGAGAATGAAATACAAAGAAGAAATCTTCTTATGCCTTTTATTTGGAATACAATTGCATCAAAAGGGCAACTTTATGGAAATAAAACTAAGGGGAGTGTGATGAGGGTGACTAACCCATATTTCTTTTCTTATCCTGGGTACAATGAGTTACTTGTAGGTTTTAATGATGATAGCGTAAAGAGTAATTCTAAAATTTATAACCCTAATCTAAATATCTTAGAATTTATGAATTCTAAAGAAGGTTTCAAAGGTCGGGTAGCTGCATTTGCCTCTTGGGATGTGTTTGATTGGATAATAAATAAAGAAAGAAATGACTTTACGATAAATTCTGGTGCTTTTCCACTAACTGATAGTCTTTTGACAAAAAAACAAAGATGGATGAATAATTTTATATCAGATTTACCTTATGAAGGTTATGGGACTGGAGTTAGATGGGATGCCTTAACTCATGAGTATGCTTTTGAATATTTAAAATTAAATAAGCCAAGATTACTTTATATCGCTTACGATGAATCAGATGAATATGCTCATCAAAAAAAGTATGGGGAATACCTTTCAATTATTAATCGTTTAGATAAATATATTTCTTCAATATGGGCATGGACTCAATCACAAGATATATATAGGAATAATACAACTTTAATTATTACAACTGATCATGGAAGAGGTGGCTATCTTAATGATAGATGGGGTGATCATGGGCAAGAGGTTAAAGGTGCTGAATTTGTATGGTCAGCTATAATTGGTCCTGATACACCATCACTTGGAGAATTAAGTAATGTAGATACTATTAGTACCAATCAACTAAGTTCAACGATAAGTCATTTACTAGGTTATAAATTTAAAAGTAATCGTAGTGTGGGTTCTGTTATAAAAAAGATGATAAAATAAATTATCTAAGGTGTACCTACACCATAAACCCAGACAAGTTGTCCTCCAAGATAAGCAGTGAAAAATACACAGCATGTAAGCATAAATAAAAAAGCGAATGCTAATATATCTATACGTTTATCTTCCATATTTTTTAAAAAAAGATTTACCCAAACTAAAAAAACTAATGTTGAACCCCATGTTACAATATTCCCCATAGTTTCATGTAAACTAATAATTTCTAGAATTTTCATATCATAACCTATTTCTCCAGCTTTTGTTAATTCCCATTGCCCAGTTATTGCGGCAAATATAGAAAAAAAAGCAGCAAGGCCTAAAAGCCACATTCCTACAACTCTGCAAATCCAATTAGGCTTAAAAAGGTGTACTCCTTGTAAAAAGAAAGCACCTAACAAAAAAGAAATTGGGAAATGGACTAAAATGGGATGATATGGAAAGTTCATAATATAAAATTAAAACATAAAACCCTGCTTTTTAGCAGGGTTTTATAAGTAGCCCGTAGGAGAATCGAACTCCTGTTGCATGGATGAAAACCATGAGTCCTAACCACTAGACGAACGGGCCAAAAATTATTTTATTTATTAAATAATCAATTGAAAAGTTATGTTTCTATATGAAAATCACCAAATCAAATCTAATTATTTTAAGATATATCTAAAATATCTAAGAGTTCACCTTTTTGATGTAATTCCATGACTATATCAGCACCACCAATTAATTTCCCTTTAACAAAAAGTTGAGGAATTGTTGGCCAACCTGACTCTTCTGATAATTTTATTCGAATTTCAGGATCTTCTAAAATATTAATATCTTTAAACTCAACACCATAATGGGATAATGTTTGAACCACTTGATTTGAAAATCCACACATAGGTATTTCTTTAGTCCCTTTCATGTATAGAATAATAGAGTTTTGAGAAATGTCGGCTTTAATTTGTTCAGATAATTCCATAATATTTTCCTATGAATTTTGTTCTGCCCACTTATTAGGCGAGTATGTTTTTAATTGTAGTGCATGAACTTCTTTTGTCATAAATGCTCCTACTGCTTTATAAACAGATTGATGTTGTTCTACTAGAGATAATTTTTCAAATGATTCACTAATTACAACTGCACTAAAATGATCTTTTGTTCCTGTAGTATCAACTACTTCAACTTTAGCATCCGGAATGCCTTTTTCTATTAGTGCTTTTAGTTCGTTAGGTTCCATAATAATCACTTTAATTTGTGATCTAAAATTACAACTTGTTTATTTTAAAAATATTAAAAAAACTATTATAAATTATCAAAAAAGCACTCTTTCTTATCTCATGATTATTTCTCAATTTTCTAACTTATAATTAGAGGAAAATATGAAATTATATTCTTGGAATGTTAATGGAATTAGGGCCGTTGAAAAAAAAGGTTTTTTGGATTGGTTAGATCAAGAACAGCCAGATTTAGTATGTATTCAGGAGACTAAAGCTCAAATTGAGCAATTAAATTCTTCTTTAATTGAAGACCATGGGTATTATACTTATTGGCATTCTGCAGAAAAAAAAGGCTATAGTAGTGTTGCTACTTTTTGTAAAAAAGAACCTCATAATATTCAGAAGGGACTTGGCATTGATCGTTTTGATGCTGAAGGTAGAGTCTTAATAACTGAACATGATAATTTTTTCCTTTATAATATTTACTTCCCAAACGGTCAAAAAGACGAAATTCGTCTAAAATACAAACTTGATTTTTATGATCAATTACTACCTATTATTAATGAACAAGTCGATAATGGTGCTAATGTTATTGTTGCAGGAGATTGGAACACGGCACATCATGCTATTGATTTAGCCAGACCAAAAGAAAATGAAAGAACTTCAGGCTTTATGCCTATTGAAAGAGAAAAATTAGATATATATGAGTCACATGGGTGGATTGATACATTTCGCCATTTTAATTCGGACTCAGATCGTTATTCCTGGTGGTCCTATCGAACTGGTGCAAGGCCTAGAAATGTAGGATGGCGCATTGATTATTTTTTTGTTAATGAAGGTTTTATTAATGAATTAGAATATGCTGATATCCATGATGATATTATGGGTTCAGACCATTGTCCGGTATCTATCACTTTAAAAGAGTCAGGTCTTTAAAAAAAAATTATAATAAAAAATCAACAGCAACGGCATCAGCAAAAGCATAACCTTCATTAGTTAATCTTAAGTGATTATCTTCTTTAATCAAAAATCTACCCCATTTATCTTTATTATTTTTTAATATATTTTCAAAATTAGGCCTTAATTCATCTGAAATTTTATTAAGATTAATTCCATTTTTTATCCTTAATCCAAATCCAATTAATTCATTAGAGTAATTTTTATTAGATAACTCCTGAATTTGCACCTGAGGACTTTTATCTAGCTTTATTTTATTAATATACATATCTAAGTTGCTAATATTTGAAAAGCGTGATTTACCATCAAAGCCATGCGCTGAAGGTCCAAATGCTAAACAAGGTTCAATCTCCCAATAATGAAGATTATGTCGACATTCAAGTTTAGGTTTTGACCAATTAGAGATTTCATATTGTTCATAACCATAATCATTCATTAATGATTGAGTGTAGCCATAAAGTTCACTACTATTATCATTGCTTGGCATTTTAATTTCGCCTCTTTTAACATGCTTATAAAGCTCAGTTCCTTTTTCAACAGTTAGAGAGTAACAAGAGAGATGTTCAGGGCCTAGTTGGAGAACTTCCTCTAAGTCATTTTTCCAAATTTTTAAAGTTTGATTTGGAATATTAAAAATTAAATCACAATTGATATTATCAAAACCTACTTTTCTTAATATTTCAAATGTTTTTAATACTTCATTTTTACCATGAATTCGTGTCAAGAATTTCAGTAAACTTTTATTTAGTGATTGTACGCCCATTGAAACACGATTTACGCCGAGGCTTTTAAATGATTTAAGTCGTTCTTCAGGAGCTTCACCCGGATTAGCTTCAATTGTAAATTCTTTTACATTTTTAAGATCAAATTTAGTATCTAATTCTTTAATTAAACTTTCTAATTGGTTAGAACTCATTAAGCTTGGTGTGCCACCACCAATAAAAATGGAATCAATATTCCAGCTTTTAGTGTCTATTTGACACATTTTAATCTCTTTAATAAGAGAATCAAAAAACGTTGGCATAGCCTCATCTCTATCAGTCACTGAATAAAAATCACAGTACATACATTTTACTCTACAAAAAGGCATATGTATATAAATACCAGCTTTATTCATTATATTATTTAAGGTTAATCTGTAAGACTATCAAGGTCGTCTCTAATTAAGATTAAGATAGCAGACTGAGGCATTATTAAATAGTCTTCATTTTCTATTTTTACTTCAATAGATGCTTTATTTACAAAAAGAGCTATATCTCCAACTTCAGCTTGTGAGGGAATATATTTAACTGAACTTCCATCGTTCATAGACCATGGTTCATCCATATTATCTTCAGGGTTTCCTAACGGAATTCCTGGGCCAACTTCAACTACAATACCACTTAAAACCTCCTGTTTTTCTATTACACTCGGAGGTAAGTAAAGCCCTGCTTTTGATTTTTTCTCTCCCTTATCAAGTCTAATTAAAACTCGGTCACCAACAACAAGTATTTGTTTATTTTTACTTTTCATATAAGAAATTAGGTGATTTTTACTAGTTCAAACAAGTATGATGAAACCATTGGAATTAGAAAAAAAACGAACGAAATTTGTTAAATGGATTTTAATGTAAAGATAGTGAAAAGTGACTCAGAAAAGGAATTAGTACTAAATATTAGAAAAGATGTATTTATTAGAGGATTAAACATTCCAGAACATTTAGAAATTGATGAGACTGAAAATACGGCTACCTATGTTTTGGCTTATACAAAAAATAAACCCGTTGGTACAGCTCGTTGGCGCAAAACTAAAAAAGGTATAAAATTAGAAAGGTTTGCAGTCTTAGATAAATATAGATCAAATGGAATTGGATCAAAAATGACTAAATTTATTTTGAATAATTTGAAAGAGACTCAACCAATTTATTTATATGCTCAAGTATCTGCCATTAAGTTTTATAAAAGATTAGGCTTTAAATCTATCGGGAATATTTTTGAACAAGTTGGAATAAAACACCAAAAAATGATTTATGATTTAGATGGTAAGAAAGCAAACGTATTTCCTTCTTAAATTCTACATTAAATATATTGTGATTTTAATTATCAAACAGATAAATAAGTAAGACTATGTCAGGTTCACTATATAAACGTATGGCTCAATTGTTATTTCATTTTTGGCCATACATTATCATTTCATCTATATCCGCAATTATTTTTGTTTTACTTAATAGTACCTCAATGTGGCTTGTAGCTTCCTTAATTAATAATGTTTTAACAGATTTTGATAAAATAGTAGAATCTCAAATGGAATGGTCTTCTAAGTCAACATTAACAATGAATGAAAAATTAAAATATTGGACTAATGTTTTAATTTTACGTGACACACCTGCTAATTCTTTGAAAGTACTATGTATCACATTATTAAGTGTTTTCTTTACAAAAAATATATTTCTTTATATTAAAAATATTCTTTTAAGAATTGTAGAGTTAAAACTTGTTAAAGATATTCGAGATCGCCTTTATAAGCATATTCAAACTCTTTCATTAGGATACTTTCATAAAAAACAAACAGGATCAATTACTTCAATTGTAATGAATGATGTAGAGCAACTTCAAGTTGCTCTTGCTGTAGTTTTTCAACGCCTATTTGTTGAGCCTATAAATATCCTAATATTTGTAACTCTTCTTTTTATTATTAGTTGGGAATTAGCATTGATTGCAATTGTAATTATTCCTTTAGCTGGAATTGCTATAATAGGTATTGGAATAAGTATTAGGCGTAAATCAAGACGTACTCAATCAAAAATTGCAGAGATTATGCAGATATTAACAGAAACATTAGCATCTATTCGTATTGTTAAAGCTTTTGTTAATGAAAAAGAAGAAGTCAAAAAGTTTACCGGTGAAAGTCAAAACTATTTTAAGCTACTATTAAAAAGAGCACGCCTAGATCTAATATCTGCTCCTGTAACTGAAAGTTTTGGTGTTATTATTGGTGTTGTCCTCCTATGGTATGGTGGATTAGAAGTTTTATCTAATAAAGGTGTTAGTGCAGAAGACTTTATTAGATTTATTGTTATTCTATTTTCTATTCTTGGTCCAATAAAACAGATGAGCAATGTAAATTTAAGAATTCAAACTGGTGCGGCATCAGCGGAAAGAATTTTTGAACTTTTAGATACGCCACCTGAAATTGTTGAAGATTTAAACCCTGTAGATCTAAAAGTTTTTAAAAATTCTATAGAATTTAATAAAGTTCATTTTGAATATAATGATGGTGATAATCTTGTTTTAGATCAAGTAACTTTTTCAATAAAAAAAGGTGAAGTTGTTGCAATGGTCGGTCCAAGTGGCTCGGGTAAATCTACAATAGCAGATTTGATTCCACGATTTTATGATGTGACAACAGGTTCAATTCAAATAGATGGGCATGATATTCGGAAGGCTACTTTATCCTCAATTCGAGGTAATATGGGAATTGTTACTCAAGAAGTAATTCTATTTAATGATACGATTAAAAATAATATAGCATATGCTCAACCAAATGTTAGTGATGAAGCTATTATAAATGCTGCTGAAGCAGCGAATGCTTTAGATTTTATTGAAAAATCACCAAAAGGTTTTAATACTTTGATTGGTGAAAGAGGTGTCAATTTATCTGGAGGACAAAAACAACGTTTAGCGATTGCAAGAGCTCTTCTTAAAAATCCGCCAATTTTGATTTTAGATGAAGCAACGTCAGCCTTGGATACAGAATCTGAGAAAAAAGTTCAAAATGCTATTGAAAATTTAATGAAAGATAGAACTGCGTTGGTTATTGCACATCGGCTATCGACTGTTCAAAATGCAGATAAAATTATTGTTATTGATGAGGGGAAAGTTGTAGAAATTGGAACTCATAATCAATTATACAAAAATGATGGATTATATAGACGTTTATATGATATCCAATTTGACTAAATTTAGTAGATGGAAAAAAAATTAAACGTATTTTTTAGTAATTCAATCTCTTCACATAAATGGGGCGGCGGTGAGAAATGGATGATTACTGCTGCAAAAGGTTTAAGTGATAGAGGTCATAATGTAAAAGTTTCTGGTAAATCTGATTCAATATTTTTATTTAAAGCTAAAGAAAATAATTTAGATACTATTCCATTCAACTTCTTTCAAGATTTTAATCCATTTAAAATATGGTATACAAAAAAAATATTAATAAAAGAGAATATTGATGTAATTATTCTCAATCTAAAAAAAGATATTCGAGTAGCTGGAATTTCTGCACGATTAGCAAATGTTCCTGTAATTATTTCTCGTAGTGGAATTCAGCATTTTAGAGATATTTGGAAACATAAAAAGACAGCTGCCTTAGTAGATGGAATTATTACAAACACAAAATCTATTAGTGATACATATAATAAATTTACTTGGATGGATAAAAAGAAGACCAAGGTCATTTATAATGGTTTAAATATTAAAAGTGATATAATACCTTGCAATATTAAAAGAATATGGAATATACCCGAAAATCATATTGTTTTTGTAGCTGCTGGTCGTTTAACGAATCAAAAAGGTTTTGACTTATTAATCAATGCGGTTTCTCAATTAAAAGAAAAAACAAATCCTTTTACACTTCTAATTTCTGGTGTTGGTAAAGAATGGAAAAATTTAGATAGACAAATTAAACAAAAGGGATTAAATAGAATTGTAAAACTGATTGGATTTCAGAATAATTTATCAAATATTTTAAAGGCTGCTGATTTTATTATAATGCCATCTCGTCATGAAGGTATGCCGAATGTTGCAATGGAGAGTATGGCCTTAGGTAAGCCTGTGATAGCTTCTAATGTAAATGGAGTATCTGAGTTAATTCATCATAGAAAAACGGGATATCTATTAGATTCATTAAATATAGATATAATTTGTAATGCAATTAAGTTTGCTGTCGAGAATCATGGTTGTGAAGAGATTCAAAGTTGGGGAGTAGCTGCTAGAGAGCATATTGCTAGAAACTTTACTTTGCCTCAAATGTTAGATCAACTTGAATCTTATTTTTATAGTCAAATTAATTTTGAATTTAGATAAGTTAAAATAAGATGCTCAAAGTTCTATTTGAAAATCATCATCTTTATTACTTACCTAATTTTATACCTATTATAGATGTTATGAAAAAACGAAAGGAATATGATATATATGTTTCTATTCCAGTTATTATGCCTAAAGATGAAAAACATATCTTTATTAATGCTATAAAAAAAATAAATGTAAAAATAATCATATCAGAAAATGAAAATGAAAGAGTTAAAATAATAAAAGATGAAAAATTTGATATTATAATTGTGGGCAATGTTGGAGAACTTAATAATATCGTAAATAATGATACTTTAGCTGTGATGGTCTATCATGGAATTGGACTTAAGCAATCTTATTATAATGATATTGATAATAGAATCAATTTACGCTCGGTTGAGTCAAAATCTAGATTTTTAGAGCTTAAAAATCATGGCCATCAAAACCTAACTCTTACTGGTTTTACAAAATGTGACCCCTTAGTTAAATCAGAAAATATTTTAGATCTTGATTCTATGGGTTTGAAAGCAAACCGAAAAACAGTATTATATGCTCCAAGTTTTTATCCTACTTCTTTGGATCAATTATTACCTATACTTGGAAATATTAGCTATGAAAATAATTTAATTATAAAGCTCCATAATTTTAGTTGGCATCAGGAAAGATATCTTTATCAAAGTAAATCTATTATGGAGTTAAGTGAAAAATTTGAAAATATCTATTTAGTTCCTCCTGAAGAATTTAATATTATTCCATTTTACAGAATTTCAGATTTGCTTATTTCTGATATCTCATCAACAATTTTTGAATATTTATATTTGAATCGGCCTATAATTATGGCTGATTGCTTTAATCTTAGAACTAAAGATCAAATATTTAATAAAAGATTTTTAAAAAAAATGGATATAGAAAGAATGGAGGGGGTTGACTTTACTTTTAGATTAAGTAACCCTGAAGATTTAACATCTTTAGTCTATCATGGATTAGAATATCCTTTAGACCTTGAGCAAGAAAGATTAAGAGCTCAGATAGAATATTTATATAGTGTTGATGGAAAAGCATCGATTCGCTTGCTTGATGCTATAGAAAAAAAAATAATAGATAATAATAAATGAGAATAGGCGTTTTTTGTCCAAGCTGGGTCGGCGATGCTGTTATGTCAATCCCATTTTTTAATCAATTAAGGGAACATCATAAAAATGCAGTCATCTTTGCTATATCAAAATCATGGGTTTCACCTATCTTTACTAATCATCCAGATATCAGTGAAATAATTTCATTTGAGAAGAAAGATATTTCTGGAATACGTTCGACTAAAAATTCAGGACTAAGTTTGAAGGCATTAGATTTTGATATTTTTTATTTATTATCTGATTCATATCGTTCAGCATATATAGCTAGAAAATCTGAGACACCAATTATAATTGGCTATTCAGGACAAGGAAGAACGCAAATGTTAACAAGAGTAATTAGTCGTTCGAAAAATAAAACCCACAGAATTAATTATTACTTAAATTTATTAATTGATCAAGACTTCGTAATGAAATCGCAAAATCATTCAGGAATTAAAATTACTCAGAATGAGAAGCAATGGGCACAAATAGAATTATCTAAATTAAAGATTGAAGATCCAATTGCATTCTTTCCATTTAGTGTCGCTAAATCCAGGAACATCCCTGAACTGCAGATATTATTATTTTTAAAAAATACAAAAAAAAATATTATAATTTTTGGTGGTAAAGAAGATCGAAAATCATCTGAAAAAATTATATCTGAATTACAAGCTCCTAACATTTTTTCTTTAGTAGGTAAGTATGATTTAAGGAAAAGTATAGCACTCATTTCACAATGTAATGGAGCTATTGCATCCGATAGTGGTTTGGGACATATCTCAGCAAATATTGGTGTACCGACGGTTTCAATGTTTGGAGCTGGTGACTCTGATATTACTGGGCCAATTGGACCCAAAACAACTTATTTGAATGAAAATGTATATTGTAGTCCGTGTTTAAAAAATAATTGTGATAACAAAAAAGAGCCACTTTTATGTTTAAACAGAATTAAGCCAGAAAAAGCTTGGGATGCTCTATTTGCACTCTAGTTTTGAATTGAGTAATGGCCTAGGTTATTTTCAGCCTTTTTTAAAAGAGTTTGTTTTATAGACTTAAATAGACTTGCAGTATCTGGAAAAACTGTTTCATCATTAATAGTCTCTAATAATCCAGATTCTATTTTTCCACCTGATAAACTAAATTCCATTTTCCAATCTTTATCAGCAATAAGAAATTTTTTCGGTCTTTCTGTTATTTCGCACTCTTGTATTATTGCATAATCTAAATTTGGATTATAATCTAATAATGACTTTCCAGATACGATTTTTTGGTAAGGGATTGAGATGTCAATATAGTCCATTATAGTTGGCATAATATCAGCATGGCTAGTGATATTATAATTTATATTATTTACTTCAGGTATATACATTATAAAGGGTGTAGAAGTTTGAACATTTTTTAGTGAATATGAATGTGCAAATCGTCCAAACTCATTGAATTCCTCTCCATGATCGCCTAATATAACAATAATAGTGTTTTCCATTTGACCATTGGTTTCTATTCTGTCAACTATTTTGCGAATTTGTGAATCGACAAAGTAGGCACTATTTTTATAACGATTAAAAACCAAGTCTGATTCTTCACGTAACCCTTTTTCATATATTTGATAATGTCTATCAATGTATGGTTTAAACTTTCCGAACTCTTCTGGGAAATAATAATTATAATGCGTTGAGTAAAACCAAAGATAACTCAGATTTGGTGCGTTGGATGTTTTATTTGTAAATTTTTCCAAAAACTCATCAACCATAATTTGATCCCATTTAAATAGGTCGCTTCGCTTAACCATTGGATGTCCTAATCCTCCACCGTAACCTGTAAATTTGTAAACATTATCTATGGCATTAGTGAAAATATGTTTATCCATATCTGAATATCCAAGAGCTGTCGTGGTGTAAACATCAATTTCATATCCTAATTTGTCAAAGATAGAAAGTGGTGAAGGTTGAAGTTCTTTTTTATATGATGGATACCAATAAAAAGGAGTTTGACCACTGAGTGTTCCAAAGATTCCATTTCCCGTACAATTACTGTTACTAAAATGTTGTTTACTAGATATCCACTTATCTTTTGATTTATAATAGTTGAGGTTTGGCATTATTTCTGGCACATTCATATCATATCTGAGACTTTCAAAAACAAGAAAAACAATATTGACATCGTTCTTATCTGCAGTTATCTCCTTGATTCTCTCACTTAGTTTATTTTGAGAGTCAAGAAAGTCTGACTCAAAATCCCATGTAATTTTTGCAGCAGCTTTTTCAGCTTTTGATGGTGCATTGAGTATTGGTTTCCAAACTTTACTCATACGTAGAACAGTATAAGAAGGAATTGAGTTCCAATTTGTTAATGTATCTTCACGTTCAGTATAATAAAAGTATGAAAAGAATACTTTTTCAATTAAAGATAAAATAACTAATATTTTAAAAATTTGGTAAAAGTTATTTGTAATAAAATTAGGTATAAGGGCGAGATATTTGCTATAAAACCAAATTGAAACTTTTAGTGAAAAAATAATCCATAGAATAGTTATTAAAAGTTGAAAAGTTAATAATATTAAATCTGATAAATGAACACCCATATCTTGCATCACACCGGCTTCAAATAAGAGTCCATATAATTTTAAATTAAAATGATCACGATAAATAGATAACACTTTGGCATCAATTACTGTAAAAATAAATGTGAATAAAATTAAAAATACAGTTAGATAACGAAAGTTGAATTCATTAGACCTAAATATTTTAGCGAAACCTTTAGTCGCACCTTTAATAATGAGTATTAGAAAAAAAGGTGTATTTAATGTCATAAAAAAAAAGAAAGGTTCCATTTCAAATGGATTACTTAAAGATTTTTCTAAGTTAAGAAATAGTGCATTATTAAAAATATAAACTAATAGAATTAGCCAATTAGTAAAGTAAAATAAAGTTAATCTTGTCATTTTAAATCTATCTTTTTCATTAAAAAATTATGTTGCAAATTAACCTTATAAAATATTTTTCATCACAATAACTATCGGAGTTAATTTCACTACTATGAAATCAGTAATACTTGCAGCAGGAGTGTCACGACGACTTTACCCCTTAACTTATGAAATTCCTAAATGTCTTATAAAAGTTGGCGATAAAGCTATACTTGATAGACAATTAATGAGCTTACAATCTTCAAATATTAATGAAGTTATTATTATTGTAGGTTATTACCGTGAATTAATCATTGATCATGTGAAAAGCAATTTTCCTGATTTAAATGTTAAATTTGTTATTAATCATCATTATTTTGAAACAAATACAGCTTTTTCATTAAGGCTTTGTAGTGATTTTATTAATAATGAAGAATTTTTATTAATGAATGCAGATGTTCTTTATCCAAAAGAAGTTTTAACTAGAGTAATTAATTCAAATTACAACACTGTACTCGCAGTTGATATTAAACCTTGTGGACGTGAAGAGGTAAAGGTTGTAGAAGGTGAAGGCAATCGTGTTGTAGCAATTGGCAAAGAATTAATTGAAGATAATTCTTTAGGTGAATTTATTGGAGTTGCCAAATTTTCTAAAGAAATATCTAGTAAATTCATGAATTCTTTAGAGCGTTTAATTGCTTCAGGTGGAAATTCAGACTATTTTGAAGCTGCTATCCATCCACTTATGTCTAAGCATAAAATTTATTATGAAGATATATCTGATTTACCTTGTATAGAAATTGATTTTGTTGAGGATCTTGAAAAAGCACATGAACTAGTAAAGTCGGATTGGTTTAATTAATATAATTTGTTTACTGACCATTTAATTCATGGTTTCACTTATTATGAGAAAAAAATATGGTTTAGCTTCAAATTCTTGTGTTCTTATTAAAAATATTAATAGAGGGAGAATTAGTCTGCTATCAGATAAAGTTTTAAACTCATTTGATGATTATATTAATATTCTTAAGTATTAGAATGATATTTAATGTCCAAATTTTTATAAATTCTTTAATTCTTTAATTCTTTATTTCTTTAATTAACTTTTTAAACTGCTACATAAAATTATGCTCCAAAAAATTCTTTCTGAAAAAATAGTTATTTGGCAACAAGAAATTGATTCTGTCATTAAAGAAAAAGGACAGAAGATTATTAGTAAAGTCACTGTTTCACAAGCATATGGTGGTATGCGTGGTGTAAAAGGCTTAACATGTGAGACTTCAGCTGTTTCAGCTGATAGTGGATTGATCATTCGAGGGTATCCTTTAAGGGACATATCTCATATCTCACCTGAAGAAGTATTCTATTTATTATTAACCGGCGAATTACCAGACTCTAGAAGTCTTAATGATATTCAAGATCAATTTAAAAATAACCAAAAGGTACCTGAATACATTTGGAAAATTCTTGAATCAATGCCAGAGAATTCTCATCCTATGACTATGCTCACGATTGCAATCCAAAGTTTACAAGTAGATAGTATTTTTGTAAAAAAATATAATGCCGGCACTCCAAAAACAGATTTGTGGAAATGGACTTTAGAAGATGGTCTAAGTTTATTAGGCGTAATTCCTGGAATAGCTGCAGGTATATATAGGATGCGCTATAATAAAGGTGCTCGAATTGAACCAGATAAGACTTTAGATTGGTCAGAAAACTTTGCACACATGCTTGGGATTCAAAATGAAGATTTTAAGAAGTTAATGCGTCTTTATCTTATGCTTCACTGTGATCATGAAGGAGGAAATGTAAGCGCATTCAGTTCTCTAACTGTTGCCTCTGCACTTTCATCCCCTTTTCTATCAGTTGCTGCAGGATTAAATGGTCTAGCTGGTCCTTTGCATGGATTAGCAAATCAAGAATGTTTAAAATTTGTTTTGGATGTGCAAGAACACTTTAGAGGTGTTCCCTCTGAAAAAGAACTTAAAGATTTTTGTTGGGACCGTCTTAATAGTGGTAGAGTAATACCCGGCTATGGTCATGCAGTCCTTCGATGCCCAGACCCAAGATTTTCAGCATTTATGGATTTTGGAAAAAATTATATTATAAATGATGATGTATTTTCAATTGTTGAATCTTTATTTAGAGTAGTTCCACCAGTTTTACAAGAGCAAGGAAAGGCTAAAAATCCATGGCCTAATGTAGATGCCGCATCAGGCTCATTACTTTATCATTATGGTTTAAAAGAATTCAATTATTATACAGTGCTTTTTAGTATTTCAAGAGCCATGGGAATAATAGCTCAAATGGTTATTAATAGAGCAATGGGAATACCCATAACTCGCCCCAAATCAGTAACTACAGAATGGATTAAAAATAATACCTGATTAGTTTTTTCTTGTTTATAAGTGTCTTATTTTTTGCCCATGAGAGATTTAACTCTTAAAGCCATTTCATTGCTATTATTGGTAAGTTGCGCTTCACACCCAACTATAAACCCACATTTACCTGAGCCAGGCAAGGTTAAAAAGGGGTACGCTTTATCCAGCGAAAATATTTTCCCTTATTTATGGGTTAGAAAAGGTATCTCAGATAAAAGCGAAATTGGGTTTCGTGTAGGATTACCAGTTTATGGTAGTGGAATTGATTATAGTAGAGTTGTTTATAAAAAAGATAATAAATGGGATTTAATCAATCTTGCATGGTCCTTAAACCCAAATTATAATATTGATGCTACTTATTATAAATTTAAAACAAAAAAAGGAAATGATGGTTTTTTAAAGTCAAGGTGGTGGGGACTTAGGGGAATGATAATACAAAATGGAATTACAAATCATACAAGTAACCGACTTGGTCTTCTTATGGGTTTTCAAGGTAATCCCAGATGGGGAATGGAATTTGGTTATTTCCATGATCCTACTTCTATTCCAATTTCTGAATTATTTAACCTGAAATGGGACCCTACAGCTGAAGGCGTCTCACCTCGCTTTATTGATAAACCTTTTAAAGATTCTGCAACTGGTTTTCCATCAGAATATTCACGGTTAACTGGCCTTTCATTAAGCATTTTTTTTGATCTAGATGCACCAAAGAAAAAAAAATAAATGGAAACTCTCTCTAAAAAAATCAAATTATATTTTAATGAAGCTGTTACTTTAAATTATGATGGACCATCAAATAAGCACCCAATCATAGTTTTAAATGCTCTAAAAAATATTATTGGTGATAATCGTAAAAATCCTTCAAAAATACTTTTGGATAGTATGAAAAAACTGATTAAAAAATATCCAAAAAGAACTGATGATAATATTCTCTTAAATAACATAGCAAAAGACGGAATAGGTCTTACTGTTTTTATATCAGATCTTGAAGATTCTTGCCAAAGTGGTGATTTGCAAAAAATGGAAAATTCTGCAGCTAAGATTCAATGGGTAAGTAAAAATGGTTTAGGAGTCCTCGAGGTATTAATAGAATTAGCGATTCAAGACTTTAGTAGACTAGGTATTTTGAGTTATCATTTACAACGAGCACATCACTTTGACGAAGATCAAAGCAAAACATGGTCATATAACCGCTGTTTACTAAATGAAATAGTAAAAGCACCTTTACCTCAGCCCCATAAAAAAGTAAAGAGTCTACCTAAGTTTATAATTCCTCACGAAAAGCAATTGTTAGCTAATATGGCTTCAGCTAATAGACTTTGGAATGGTGAGTTTATAAGAATCGATGGTATAAAAAGAGAGTTGTCTTATTGGTTTGATTCAATTCATATTGAAGCTGAGAATAGTTATAATATTCAAACTGAACTTGAAAGTTATATTGAAAGTGGTGGAAATTTATTTATTGAATTGGCAGAGAATCTCATTGAAAAACCTGATTTTGATTTTAAAATTATTCAATTAGAGTCTCTTAGGTTTTTTTTAGATAAATCATCAAAGAAGGGCTATTCAGTGATTTCTAAACATATAGAGGAATTATTTAAATGAATATAGGTGGATATGAACTTTATAGTATAGAAACTAGCGGATTCAGTCTAGATGGTGGTGCAATGTTTGGAATTATTCCTAAACCAATGTGGGAAAAAGAGGCTCCTCCCGATGATAAAAATAGAATTGCAATGGTTACTCGCTCTCTTTTATTAGTGGGTCATAATAAAAAAATAATTATTGACACGGGGAATGGTGATAAGTGGCAAGATAAATTAAAATCAATTTATAAAATAGATACTAAGACTATAAATCTTAAAACTTCTCTTGCTAAATATGGTTATGAGCCTGAAGATATTACTGATGTCTTTTGTACTCACATGCATTTTGACCATATTGGTGGCAATACCAAAATAGTCAAAGGTAAACTTGAACCAGTTTTTCCTAATGCAATCTATTGGATGCAAAAAGAAAATTGGAAGCTTGCAAATTCGACGAACGAAAGAGATAATGGGAGTTTTTTAAATGACGATTGGTCAATCCTTCAAGATAATGGAATGATTGAAATGGTAGACGGGAAAGAGTCTTTTCTTACAAATATAAATATAGAAATGTCTTATGGGCATACAACAGGAATGATGATGCCTATAATTCAAGATACTAGTAAAACTATTATTTACACAGCAGACCTCATTCCAATGGCAGCTCATATTCCACTACCATGGGTGATGGCATATGATATAAATCCTGTATTAACGATGGAAGAAAAACGAAAGCTATTACCTAAAGTTGTTGAAGAAGAATGGATTTTATTTTTTGAACATGACCCTATCCATCAAAGTTGCACTGTTAAATTTGATGGAAAACATTATCGATTAAAAGAATCTATAAATATCAGTGAGTGATGCTTCTGAAATGCAAATTCTTTTTAATAAAGGATTAAATGAATATGAAAAAGGAGACTACTTTGAAGCGCATGAAGCTTGGGAAGATTTATGGTCAGACTATAATCTTCCTGATAGAAAATTCATTCAAGGACTAATCCAGCTTTCTGTAAGTTTTGTTCATTTAAATAATGGGAATATGATTGGAGCAAGGAACTTATTAAAAAAATGCCAGGGTAAATTTTCAGATTACAAGGGAATACATAGACAAATAGATATTGATGAATTAAAGTTTGCTATTGAAGCTGTTAGTTTGACTTATGATAACATTCAAGAATCTTCTGAATTTGATTGGGATTTAGTTCCTGTTTTGAAAGTATTTTGATGGCTAATATTATATTATTTGTAAGAAATTTTCAAAAAGGAACTCAGCTATCTGATAGGCTTAGTTCAATTAATCTGAATGTTAGTTTTGGAGAATCTATTTATGATTTACCTGATAAATGTTCTTTAGCTATAATTGATCTTGACGATAAAAAATTTAATAATTTAGATTTTATTTCAGAGCTTAAAACAAAAGCTAAGATTAAACTTATTTGCTATAAAAATTTGATTAAAAAAGAATCACATAATGCAATGAAAAATGCAGGCTGTGATATCATAGTTACAAATGCTTCAATAGTTATGAATATTCAGACATTAGTTAAAAATTTATTAAAGTGACTAAATTTAGAGAAGAAGAATCAAATTATATCTTTTGAACAAAAATATAAGAATATAAAACCGAGGTTATTTGAAGAAATAAAATTATAATATCAAATAAAAATATAGATTCAGCCTAGAAGCTATTTCTTTTATTTTAATCCCTAACTTACTTAAAAGGTTTTTTTATTTGTATATTAAAATATGAAAAATTGGTTTAAAAATAATTCAGAATCACTAGCATTCAAGTTAATGGGTTGGTTAGGTGCAGGTTTAGTAATATTTGGTTATTATCTTAATGCTAACGAATTTTTGTCTTCTTGGATTGTTTGGATGTTAGGTAATGTTTTTGTTGGAATTTATTCAATTTATAAAAAAGCTTACTCTACAGCAGTAATGTCATTTATAATAATGGGAATGAATATTTATGGATATTTACGTTGGCTTTCATGAAACGTTTAATCTCAAATAAAGATTTTCCATCTACAAGTAACTTTACCTACCTAAATACTGCTAACGTTGGACTGATGTTAAATAAAGCAGAAAAATTTGAATTTAGTTCAATGGCTTTTGGATGTGCTTTAGAACTTACTAAATCTATAGATTTAATTAATGATATAGGCGTTGAATTTTTTTTAAATACAATAGAGAATTAGCTGATACCTTAGTAGAGAATCTTCGTTCTCAATCAGCAGTTATAACTTCATCAGATAAGAAAGATAGGTCGTCCATTGTAACTGCTTATTTTAAAAATAAAGATTCAAATAAAATTGTTGAATGTCTTTGTAAAAGAAAAGTTCATGTTTCATCGAGAGGTAAGGCAATAAGGTTTTCTCCACATTTATATAACAATATTTATGATATTAATGCAAATAAAGAAATTAATGGA
>Ga0115000_10001845_pt1 | contig 18508 bp, 16 predicted proteins | sample ArcticOcean_MG_C_6_FD_89690 | JGI IMG/M metagenome (GOLD analysis project Ga0115000, IMG submission 89690) | Marine microbial communities from western Arctic Ocean - ArcticOcean_MG_CB8_128 | ecosystem: Environmental > Aquatic > Marine > Oceanic | place: Arctic Ocean: Canada Basin | collected...
CTAGAGTAGTTCACACCTTTTCTCTTGCAGAGGGCTGGTCCACGCCGACAAAAAATCGGCGTGGGGGGCGTTCGTTCGGGTTTAAGACTTTTTGAAACTTATAAACCATTGATTTCGGGTTTTAGGTGTGTTCCTGCGTCTTCGTGCTGGTAGGTGCAAAGCATTCGATTCGCCGAACGGAACGTTGAATTTCTCGCGGTGAAACGTGCTGACGGAACGTTAGTACGCTTGGCTTTGGCAAAGTTTAACGCTTTGCCCAGCAAAGTCGAACGGTTATGTTCAGACACATCAAGTAGCCTAACTTTAGGTCCAAGTTGCCTCGGGTAGTCAAAGCGTCGTCGCCAGTCCTTCGGACTAGCGAGGGGGGCAAAAACCCGTGCATTAGAAATGTTTAATAATCCAAAACCCGAAATCAATGGTTTATAAGTTTCAAAAAGTCTTAAACCCGAACGAACGCCCCCCACGCCGAGACTTTGTCGGCGTGGACCAGCCCTCTGCAAGAGAAAAGGTGTGTACTACTCTAGGGTTGGCTGACCGAAGGACAGGTGACCCTAAAGTAGTTTATACCTTTTTCGTGCCGCACACTTCTTTAGGCCTCGCGTTAGAGCCGCGTGTAAGTAGTGGCCCGTGGCTCGCTGACGGTGGCCCCAACACCCGGGCCAATTCGGACCCCACTACCATGAAAATCTTACCTACTACTATGTGGACACTGGACGGCCGGAGCCTCGGGAAATCGCTCATGATGTAGCCCCCCCTGGTTTACCTGGTCCGGGCGCCGAGGTCCTGATCATCATGATGATTGAAAATCTCGTCTATGAGCCAAGTTGGAGCGAAATTTATGGACATTATCTGTCACATGAAATTTAAAGACAGTCACGCTATTTCTGGGTAGACTGTCGGACGCTAATGCCGCATCTGAATCTCGCTTCACCTAGCACACCTAAATCCGAGTCCCGGGGCCCGAGCACGCTGAATAGTGATTCCTACCAGGCGAATGTGTTTCGAAAGTCTTGCTTTAAGGCTTAGTTAGTGACCACAGCACTCATTTTTTTTTTGCGGCGCACTATTATTGACAACATTTGATGATTGCTGCGTGTGCTTCCTGCTGCGCTTCAATGGACAAAATACGAGAGGAGGTCGCGAACAGAGATAATTCCAACTGGTCTTCTGTCAACATCAAGGCAGATGAGACGCCGAAACTTGACGTCCGCAAAGAATTCAAAGACAAACTGGAGTGTAGCACACTGCGAACAAGTATGTAATGGTTCATCAGAGCGACGCTGCGCAATAACATCTTCAATTGAGGAGCTAAGGTTGACGACGACAGAGTCGGCATCAGTTGCAGTTGCAAGAAAAGTAATGTCAGAATGATTATACAGGGCAACTATGCGATCACACTTGTCAACGACCGGCACTGAGCTTAAATTACGTCTACAAAGAAGTTTTAGCACATCTTCAAGCGAAGTCGTAGTGGTAACAGTCATAACTTCATCGAAAGTGCCGATACCTAACTCCTGGATGGGCTGGTCAAAAAGACGTCGTTCTTCCCGGAACGTTGCAACAAAGTATTCGAGTATATCGACATGGGTTACCACAGCAAGTATCCCACAGTCCTCCGATGTGACAATGGGCAAGTATCGCCGTTTATTGGTTCTCATTGCGCCACATGCATCATGCAAAGAACCTGAGTCGCGCCATGATATTTGGATAAGAGGTGCAGCACTAACCATTGGCATCGACAGCAATGAGGCCCCCATAGTCGACTGTTTGGTCATATGCAGGTGGTTGCAGTGGACTAGGCTGCGCAAACACCTCTGTTGCATGTTTAAAAAGTATTCCAGCATCAGGTTCGCTCAGCACCTGTGCTATTGAACGAGATGCGAGCACTTCAATGGCTGCACCAGTGCGTCCATATTTATCATGGTAGTGCAGTAAAATATCCACAAAATCTGTAATCGTCATGAGACCCACAAATTCCCGACGTGAACTGTCCCAGAGTGGAGCCGCAGCGGACTCGTGTTCCAGTAAAGCATAGAAAGCCAGCTGGATTGGAATATTAGTCTCGAAAACAACAACCTACACCAGGGTGCATCATAATTTGCATAACCAGCACGTCAAAGACCTTGCCAGAAATACGCACAAGCTCAAACGCATTTTGGGACTGGAGAAATGTAGTAATGGCACCACGCCCAGCCGCCTTCAACACTTCACGCTCATTTATCATTCGACAGAAGATTGAGCAGGCCCCGGTTTTCTTAACGCGCGGGTGCGTCTTTTAACGCTGAAGATCAATGTGATATTGCGTTTACACCCGAGCCGTGTGGGAGATCGTGGGGCCGGGGGTGTACCCGCACGATAGCCCGAGACACTATGCCGCATCGGTGGGTGGGTCATCAGGGCCCGTTTCAACTAATTCCATATAGAGGATTTGACTTCTCGGGCGCGCGGGCTCCGGCGCGCCCGCGCGGGATGTAGATAGTTGGGCGGCGCGATAGTTATTACTCGTCACAGAACGGCGGATACGGATCCGTAGACGGTAAATGGGACGGCCTTAACCTCCGGGTAACTTTGGGCCGCAGCTTACCTCGTAAAAACCCGTTTTATTAATTATTTAATAGCTAATAATAGCTTTTAATAGCTTTTAATAGCTTTATAGTAGGGGGTAGCAGTGGGTTGGGACCCCCCTTCCCCGCTAACCGGCATGATGTAAGAATTTATTATTAGTTTAGGAGCCCCCTGGTGCGGCTACTAAGGTGGTAGGTACTACAGTGGTAGCTACTCTGAGCTATACGGCCGTAAGATGCCGCCCACGCAAAAGCATGCGTCTCAAAATATCAACGATCCTTTGGGCACTAGCAGCAGCAGAATCAGTGGCGAAATTAACCGCCTTGTAGTTTCGGCCGATACGAAGCCATTCCTTCCCCAGCCTACAGCCCGAGCGCATGGAAAGGGAAGGTCAGCTACTAGAGGAACCCAGCGGGAAAATGTCGCTATTTTGCCCGACCACATTTCTCAATACATAGCTTTTGTGTCCTCAGGCATCTCGTACATTGCAACCAGATGCAGCAGAGTTTGTTCCGGGCGGTATACCACCTGTTGCGTTACATCAGCAGCAATACCCAGATCCACAGATATCATACCAGTATGGGGCTATTCCTAATAATTTCATGGTATGTTATCTGGGCTTTGCCTACTGACAAATTGCACCCTCAGGCTCCGTGGGCACGCGGAGGTACATCGCAGTATTTGGCACCACAACATCCCAATAATTTCCCGCATGCTCACATGCGAGACGGCAGAGTCGTTGGTTTAGAAATGGTCGAATTGTAAATAAATGATATCCATAGGATGCCTTCGCAGATTGACTTCCATACCGAGGTGGCTACTGCCCAATCTTCCCGAGTTCTTGATGGCGACAAGGTTTGTCCAGGGTGCTATGTAAAAGGATCGAAGAATATTGACTCATCTGCGTAGGAGCAGTCCCACACTGAGACCCATAGTCACCCGATTCCTGTTGTTCCACCGATGGCCCCTGCTTCAATTACAGTCCCAGATGGCTGCTTGCGTCCGATAACTACGACTGAATCGCAACTAGCCGCCTCTCAAACATCGGCTCCCACTGTGGATACAGTCCATGCACTACGAGAGATAATGCCTGGAACTAAAACTGGGAAGTCTGCAGGTGAGCCCCTTCACCACCCGCCAACCTGTTTTTTTTTTAATTAAACACTCCTTTAGAAAAAGACATCATTAATACATCATCCCATGGTCCTCTCGATCAACACATAGACTCTTCCTCCTTGACAAAGCCCATGCCACCATCGCTTGAGGCACCTGAGTCGCCTGAGTCAATTGAAAAGAAGGATAGGAACTCTGTTGCCTCTCTGATCACAGTCACGAGACCAAGTTCAGTCGACCACTGTCAGGATCAAAATCTGCTTAAGACTTCACGCGAAATGATGGAAGAAGTGACAATACCTGCCAAGATACAAGATTCTTGGGAAGACGTGAGCGCAGTGACAGCGCCGCCTTTAGAGAGAGATACATTGCAGAAGCAGCCAATTAACCGCATTTTATCAATGACCCCACGCACATATACCAAGTCGGAATTGTTTGAGCTTCGTCTTCAGCGCAGTACAACACCTCCACCTGACCTACCAAGCTTCTCAGTAGGAACATCAACAGCAGGAGATCTTCGTGGAGTTCGGCGCCTTGGGCCTGGAGGTACCACGCGAGGTGGCGGTGCTGGTGCGGGAGGTGGTGGATCAGGTGGGAATAGCTCTCGCAATACTGGGTCAATGGAAGATCCAAGACGTGATCAGACGTTTCGCCGCGGGATGGAAAGTACAAGAGGGGGGCGCCATCGCAAGACTGAGCATACTGCAGCAGCACACAAATGGGATCGTGGCCACCGAGTCAAGCAAAAGGATTGCTCTCAAGACCAATGGGGCCCAGAAGCGGTTGAGCCGCTTAAAACTACATCCCATCGCTGGGATCGCAAGCACAAACACGCAAATGAACTTGAGGTGTCACTAAATACAGTGACCGCAATCCTAAACAAAATGACCCCGCAAACTTTCGATAAGCTTTCAGGGCGGCTTTGTAAACTGGAGATGACGTCATCTGAAATGCTTCGACGAGTTATTGGTGTCATTTTTGACAAGGCAGTTGATGAGCCGCACTTTGCTGTTGTATATGCGGCCCTCTGTGCACGACTCGCTGAGGAAACACGTGTCTGGCCTTTTATTCGCTCTGTGAAAAATGAATCTACTGGAGTCTGGTCGTGGATTGCCGACCTTGAGGTTGACACATCAAAGTTACGACCACTACCAAAGATTTCATCTGTGGACGTACTCTTAAGTTCCCCAGATAATGACTTTGAGGAAATTGGAATTGGTCAGCTACAGCTCCTTCCATCAGATTGCTTCTTAAAAAACAATATTCTAGTGTGCTGCTACTTTGCTGAGCAGCGGCCTGGAGTTGTCTGATTCCCGTGTTTAGAACGTGAGGGCTTCAAGATTGAACAATATGATACTAGGTTTTTGCTGTGGTACAAGATGCTCAAGCCAGACTAATTGACAGTGGCAAAAGCAAGCTATTTGGCACCTTTGCAACCAAGGCAGATGCCCAACAAGATGCAATGAAAAAAGCCTCCTTCAAACGCTTGCTTCTCAATCAATGCCAAGAAGAGTTTGAGCGAAATGTTCGAAGTTCTGGCGGTGCAGCAGCCCTTGAAGCAGCAGCACGTGAGGCAAGAGATAATGCGAAGCAAGCCGCCATGAATGCTACAAGGGCTGCTGCAGAGCAAGGGGTGCCACCCAAGGAACTTCCAGATGAGCTTGAATTGGAAATTTGGATCACAAAGCTGAAGCGACGCATGTTGGGCAATGTCAAGTTTATTGGGGAGCTGTTTAAACAGCAACTTTTAAAAGAAAAGATAATGCATGAATGCATTAAGTTACTTCTTGGGTCACTTGATGATCCTAACGCGATTCCAGATGACGAGTCTATAGAAGCTGCAGCGAAGCTCTTCCTCACAATTGGCAAGCAGCTTGAGTCTCCAGCCGCGTCTAAGGCCAAGCTCGATGCGCACTAACCCGAGCCAACTATCTCTAGCAACAATACCTTGGCTACGACACTTCACTTTCTAGGTACTTTAAGCGACTCTCTGTTCTTTCAAGAGATAAAAAGAGGCTTGCTGCACGCACACGCTTTATGCTGCAAGACCTCTTGGAGTGCCGTCGCAACGGCTGGAGAGAACGGCGAGTTCAAGATGGTCCGCACAAATTGGGAACCAAAGCATCCACAACAACGCAAGGAAAAGGCGAAAATCAGTCTCGTCGTGATCAGGAACGAAATCTTGCCCGTGAGCGCCAGCGCCAAGCTATCTCACAGCAGCAGCAGCAGCAGCGGCGTCGGCTCCTGAGTTCTAGAGACGGAAGCAGCAAGTCTCAGGATGCGCGCCAATTACCTCAAAGCCAGGCCTCGACTGTGCGGATTCTGGCGAGGGACCAGGAGATAACGACCAGTGCACACAAACCAGTGAGTGACACATATGACAATCCTTCGGCGCAGCCGGCAACCAAAGACACTGTCAAGCCGTGGACAGATGATCGCGCTCAAAACCGTGCGAGATCTTCACTTGACGAGTTTGCACAACTCAAGGATCAAGAAGAACTAGTTGCATCTCTAGACGAAGTTCCTAACACGAATCGGGTGTATAAACATGTTTTTGAGCTGATGGTTGGCCGCATTATCGAGGGCAAGGATACTGAACGTAACCTGTCTCTCGAGGCAATCCACGCTCTTGCATCAAAATCAAAGCTACAGGCAGAAGATGTTACTGATGCGCTTTGCAATACCATAGAGTGTTTATCCGATATTTGCATTGACTCGCCGATGGCTGTAGAACATGTGAGTTCGTTAATTCTGTTATACTATGATTTATTCTACTATGTCAGGTTGCGAAGCTCGTTTCAGTGTGTCTGGAGCTTCAAATAATAGATATTGCCTGGTTGACTAACAACTCTCGGCTCAGGAGTGGTGACCCTAAAAGTGGTGATGTCTTCGAGCGAAAAGCCCTTTTTGAGCTCCTCACGTCAAACTTTGCCAATTGCCCTGGAGCAGCTGAGCTCAAAAGCCAACTCAAGTTATTAGCTTAGCTATTCATATGTATTTTTACAAAAAACTAGACATGTACTTTTGACAAGCAAACCAAGTAAACTGGGATTGAATTGAGAATTTTTCTGCAAGAAATATACTTAATAAAAAGCAACACCAAGCAACCAGGTGGTAATCTCGTGAGGGTAATTATTTGTCGCAAGGGGAATGAATGTAATGAGTGGGTCAGCTCATCATTCGACTGGCTCGTTTGGCTCTCGCCAGGCCTCCGCAATTACCAAGAAATCATCGGTGTCGAAGTGACGCTCCAGGTTAACGGTACTGACTAAGAAGGCTCTATAGTTTAAGCTAGGTCTACCACCGAACGAGCCCAGGCTCAGCCCGGGGGGTCGGTGGCTTATTCCCCGGAGCGGGCCGGTTGATACCCCGGGCCATCCAGGCTGGCAACTAGGATGAAGGGGACGGAACCCAAGTAATTCCGGCGCCATAGCGCTTCCCCGTTAATAGCCCGAAGGGGAAACTTACTGCGAATGACGCCGGGGGGTTGCCTAATATTCTGCCGGAACGTGGGCCCCGGAAGGCGCGAGGGGCCGGAAGGAGGTGCCCGCGAACGTCGCACCAGTGGCGTTTCGTGCCGCGCGAGGACCCACCAGTGGCCGAAAAGGACCCGAAAGGTCGTGTTTGCGCATCCTACCAACGCCACGGGTACCAAAGGGCGCTTCGGGGGGAAATTGCCAGTATAGCAGCGAGTTTTGTTTTTTCAAACCCGCACCTAGTGAAGGTCAAAACTTGATAGGCCAAAACATGCAACTTTGCCCCGTAAAATTGGTAGGACCAAAATGGCAAGCTAGTGTCGCTGTGTCCTTAGGATGCCCCTGGGTTTCAACGCGCCGAGTTGCCCCCTCCAGGCTATCAATTGAAAATCTCAATTAATTTGGGTGCGGCCGGCCCCTTCTAGGATGTTCGATGAGCGACATGGGGAATGCATAGCGGGCAATCTAGGCGATGGCGTTCACCGTAATTTAATTTATCGTAAGATCATGGGCGAGTATCCCGAGCGACCCTCCCGAGGGTGCATTTATGGTGAATGATTGCCCTGCGACACTTATTCTCCGTGATGCGGCTGAATTACAGTGCTTTTGCAACCTCTAATTTTGCCCCCTCCACCTCGGCACCTCGTAGAGTCGTACGCAATTATCAACGCCTCGTGCCCGTGAGAATCCTGTAAGCTTGCCTGTAGTCTACCGTGACTCGACGATCTGGCCAAGATCATGCGTTTCGGTAACCTACTAGGATGAGTATGCCGGCGTGACAACTTGGACAGCCTATGTTATGATTGATATTGATTTGAGTAGTGATCCGAGTCTTAGTGGGGCACTGGCAACCGAGTCGGGCCCACTGGCAGACCGTGACTTGGAACCACCTCCCTGGCAAGTAAGGACGATACCTGCCTAGCACCGCCCAGACTGACTTACTAGGGAGCACGGTCCTAATCCGCCAGAGCATCCCCGTCGCCGCTCAGCATCTCTAGTGGTACTCTGAGCGCAGTGGGTCTTTTACAGCCCCCCACTTAAATTAACCCCCGGGACACCCCGGGCGCTGGGCCGCGGCTGGCTCCCTTTGGCTCTGCGTCTCGGCCAGCGACGCGGCCGGAGGTCGTGTCATGCGCGCCCCCGTCATGGTCACGGTTTTTTGTGCGCAGTGTCTGCGGGTCTTTGGGCGACATTGAAATTTGCACCTCCACCGGACCTTGGGGGGGGGGTTCTGCCATAGGCTTTAATGCTCCGGCCTGAATGTTTTCGACTGGGCGATCTCAGCCGCTCTGTTGCCCGCCGGCGCGGCATCGCTCCGGCGCTCACGAGACAAAGGAGGTGAAGCAGTGAGATGCGGGAAGCAAGGGGTGTCAATATGCCAATGTGCCCCCGTGGCGTATCGCTCGTCTAGGGGGTGTATGCAACTAGCCGCACCGCCGACGCGCCACAGGCCACGGCCTCGACTAGGACGCCTCCGAGTCCCGAGTGGATAGCGCACGCGACACCACTGGAATAGGGGCCCGTTCAAGTTGTAGGCTCCGGGATCACCACGGCATTCCGGCGAGGACGGCTCTCCTCCGTGCCGTGTACTGGGCTGTCTTAACACTATCTTCCGGGTCCTGGGGCAATAGCACTAGCCGGGTCGGAGGTCTTAAGCACTCGAGCACAGTTTGAATTGGCCCATGCATGTTGATCAGGTATGTAGGGCACTCTGTGCGACGGTTTCGCCAGACTTGACGCAGCGTTGTGACGCCGAGACGTACTTGAACAATTGCAGACAGACAGTTGGATTTCCGCTTTTACTACTTCAGCTGGTGCTATCCGCGTCGGTATGAAACTACGGGATACAAATTCTAGCGGTAGGTGCAGGAGCATTGCACCGTGAGCGCAAATGATCAGTCAGCTGTGATTCGATCATCTGCATGGTCCAGTGTGCACCCTTGGCTTGTATTTAATTCTTGTCATAAGAGAGCCTCTGCGTAGGCAGCAATTTACCTTAAAAATTTGGTTGAAAAGAGTTGGGAAGCGGATCCTAAGGGAGCAAACGAGATTTTGATGTCTGACCATGACCGAAATGCGATCAAAGCACACATGGTGAAATTATTGTGCGAATGTGGTTCCTTTGAAAATATACGGCAGCAACTATCGCAAGCCCTGTCTTTGATGGCAGCATCCGATTTCCCAGGAAAATGGGAAAGCTTATTACCAGAAATTGTCAAAAACTTTGAGGGAGGTGACAGAGAGACGATCTCTGGGATGCTTTTAGCAGCGAACTCCATTCTCAAGCGATTTCGGTTTACGTATAAATCTGATGCGCTGTATAGTGAGCTTAAGTATGTCCTAGGGATTCTGGCGGCTCCACTGACAGCTCTCCTCATGCGACTTGGGCAGGAGCTAGATGCAGCTGTTGAAGATCAGAAGTGGTGCAAGGAGGTCTTAGAATCACTCAGGCTTGCTTGCCGCATCTTCTATAGTCTGAACTGGCAGGATTTGCCAGAGTTCTTTGAAGATCACATGGCAGAATGGATGGGTCAGTTCGAGAAATATCTTGGCTACAAAAGCAAAGCACCACAGAATAGTGACGATGATGAGTGCATAGTACGCCTTCAATCTGCAATCATGGACAATATATCACTTTTTGCCCAGAAGTATGAAGAAGAGTTCACCCTGTTTCTCCCACGCTTTGTTTCTGCGACTTGGCAACGCCTCGTCAAATTGGGTTTGTTGCCAAAGCATGACCGCCTTGCCGCAGCATCTATCCGCTTTCTTGCAGAAGTCGCTGGTAAGCAGATGCACACGACCATGTTCATGGAAGGAAATGCACTAAGCCAGGTAATTGAGGCTATTGTACTTCCCAACATGAGTCTTCAGGACTCAGATGTTGAACTTTTTGAGGATAGCCCCCTTGAATATATCTCTCGAGACTTTGAAGGTGCAGACGCCGAAACACGGCGGCGAGGCGCTTGCGATTTAATCACTGCCTTATGTAAGCATCACAATGCCACAACCACACGTGTCTGTGGTGATTACATTGCTGCTATGCTCCAGAAGTATGCCGAATCACCCTCTGATCATTGGCGCAGCAAGGACACCGCACTTCATCTCGTTATTTCTTTGACAGGTCGTGCAGAGTTCCCAGTACGCGGTTTGGACAAACTCCCAGACCAAATAAACATCTTGGACATGTATTCGTTGCACATTGTTGGTGAGATTGCGGCTCAGTCTAGCTCCCACCCCATCATTCTTGCTGACGCAATCAAATTTGTTTGTACTTTCCGGAATCACATTCCACCCGAAGAACTTGTTAAGCTTCTTCCACTGCTCGGTTGGCATCTTGGCAATACTGAAGTTGTCATCCGAACCTATGCTGCTGCCTGCATTGAAAGGACCTTAGCTGCCCCAGGCAAAATTGCCAAGGATCAAATTAAGCCCATGCTCACACCACTTTTCGAGGCCCTCTTGGCAGTCCCTGAAGTTGCATATTCAGATAGCACGCCGTGGGAGAATGAATATGCCATGAAAGCAGTGATGCGCCTCCTAGTGGCCAGCCAAGAAAGTGTGATTCCCATTGTCAAGAGTATCACAGAAAAACTTTGCAATTCCCTCACGCGAGCATGCATCAACCCTCGTAATCCAAGGTTTATTCACTATCTCTTTGAATCTCTTGCTATTCTAGTGCGGGTTGCCTGCAGGGCCGACGGCAGTGGAACCTTGACGAATCAATTTGAGCAGACATTTTTCCCTCAATTCCAAGTAATTCTCCAGATGGACATTGTCGAGTTTGCTCCTTACGTTTTTCAGATTCTTGCCCTCATTCTTTGGTATAAGCATGCACTTTCAGATGCCTATGCTTCCCTACTGCCTGCACTGCTGCATCCAGCTCTATGGGAGCGCTGTGGCAATGTGCCAGCACTATCTGCTCTTCTAGAGGCCTATCTCGCGGTTGGTGCCGACCAACTTGTTGCGAGTAATCAGCTCGAGCCCATACTTGGCGTCTTTCAAAAGCTCCTTGCCTCGAAGATATCTGAGACTCACGCGTTTGATCTCTTGAAATCAATCATTCTGCATGTTGATTCGACCGTCGTTGACCGTTATATCATGACCATTCTGCAGTTGCTTCTAACTCGTCTTCAGCAGGATAGAGATCGCTGTGACTTATGTCACAAGACATTGTCATTCCTTGGCCTTCTTGCTGGCAAGCGCGGCGGTAAAAGCCTCGCAAGTAGCATTGAAAATCATCAAACTGGCCTTCTTGCTAATCTAATTCTGCATGTCTTCGCACCTAAAGTTGCCCAGTCAGATATTGCGAATCCCTTCGATGCCAAAGCTATTGCTATTGGTGCCACACGAATTCTTTGTGAAGCACCTGACTTTCTTGTAAACCATGGCGACCCCGCTTCCTGGAGGGCGCTAGGGGCCATACTCGTTAAGCTTCTCCGCCAGATTAGCGGGCAGCACACCTCGAATGAAAACTTTGACTCTGCGAAAGAGATTCCCGATGGTCCCATGGCCAGTTACGATGCTACTTTTTCCAAGCTCCACTTTGGCTCGAAGAAGGTCGATGATGCCTTTTTAGATATCCATGATGTTAAAGAGTTTGCTTTATCCCATCTGCAACAACTTGCCAACCAGAGGCCCCATTTCCAGCCACTTGTTTCCATAATTCAGGAACAATAAGGTAGTATACAGGCAGGCACCTCCAGTGTGGGGAACGCGCACTGTGGTAGGGCCCTTCCAGCAGAATCTCGAGCCGCCAGTTATACTAAGTATATTAGTGTGAGGAGGAGGACCTTCCGCCTACTACCATATTACCATTCAAGTTTTATAGCGGGAGCTTGTGAGCCTAATCCTGAGTGAGACTTAATCGAACCGTAAATATGGGGGCCTTTCGCACAAGGCCGGGCCCCCGAGGAGGGTAGGTAGGAGCTCAGGCCCCGTAGATCAAGGGCCTACACGGAAGACGGGTGGCCCGGGGGGCTCTTGGTTCTTAAGACAAACCGGCGGGCCGGTTAGCAGATTCCAAGTCTGTGGCGCATCCGGCTTTATGCCAGTGCGCCGCCATGCATTCAAAAGGCGCCGGTCGAAATGGTCCGAGTCGTCACTGATAAGTATACTGCAGCAAAGGTGGGCGACTTAGAGGCGCTTTGGGGCGCCATTCGGGCCGACGAAGGCGGATTAGAGGGCCCAGGTCATATCGTGCGTATTCTGTCGTCATCGGCCCGTCGGGTCTCAAAACGCCAAATCCGAATCCCGACTGTAACGCCCCCCCCACAATGGCACTTTTCAGAGGACTCGGACTGCTAGTACGACTTGTTTAACCTTCGGTTGTAAGATTCCGGAAATTGGGGGCTACGTTTGTATTTGCCGTGAGCAACCCTTGTCTGGCTCCCGCCCCCCCGCGGCTCTCAGGCTCAGGCTCAGGCTGTCGCATTTAGACCACGCCTCAGGCTCCCGAGCCGCCGAAGTGTCTAGGAACATTCGGGTTCAAGTTTAGCCAGTTTCTCGGAGCGGGGGAGTCGGCGTGGTCTATACTCTCGAGACAATTCCCCCTCCCCATTATTTTATACCTAAATCATGATTACTAGTATATTTAATAATAATAATAATAATAAATAATAAATAATAATAATAATAAACAAAAATTAAGGAAGGCCTAATAATAAAAGGTAAGAGCCCCTAAGAGGCTTCTCCCTGCTCAGTCAGGGTGCCCAACCGGAGCGTTGAAATAGTGATAAGATAGCGATACAACGTAGTCTGATTATCCCACATGGACAATGTCTCGGTGCGGGTCCAATTTAAAATTCTAAACTCAGGCTCCCAGGCGCCCAGACTAAAAAATATTTAGACTTTGAGGAAAGTCTTCTGGAGTCCAATTTGAACAGAGTCGCTGCATAACGAAGCTGTGATCGCATCAAGATGTGGCAAAAAAATGGACGCTGATGGAAAATTTGTCAAAAGCATATTAGTGCGAACAAATACTCCAATTGCAGCTGACGTTGACACACGGCAACCATGGAAAATGATTGTGCGAGCACCTGCTTTGTTTAGCCCATAGCGAAAGACAGAGATAGCACCATGATCCGGAATATTAAATCTTTGGTCAACGGAGGTAGAACCCTTTATGTCCATTTCAATAAGTCCATTTTCAGTTGGGATGTAAAAGAATGTAAGCTTATCCATGCCATGTACTGAGGCAGAACGAAATAAATGATGCAGGTGTGCTACGGTGTAGTCGCAGAGAATGGCAAATTTAATTATTGCGCCACAAGGTATTGATTTGATGAGAACCTCTGCACAATCATGTCGGGTGCGTCTATCATGGTCCAAGGCCGCTCGGGTGGTAAGGTCAGTATGCATCATTCGTAGAGTACTTTCAGCGCGTTTGTGCGTGGCATCGCCTGACATATACGAGTAGTCGTTGAGCTCTAATCCCTCCGGAAGCTTGAAACAAGATGGACAACCATGCTGACCACTGAGGCAAATTTGACAAGGGGACTCTACGGTATGAACACCATCGTGTTCAAAGAAAATTTGCAGATGTTCCTGTGAGTCTGAGCTCTTTCGTCTTAGAACATACCCAGTACATGCTGGAGATGTCATCATAGAATCATTAAAGATACTTTGTTTTGCCACAAGACTACCCCAAATTGCCGGATGGACAATTTCAGAACGATCATACTTGTGCGTAAAAATGGGATAGCACTGACGAGCTCGCCCCTGATATAGAGGCGGGGAATGAAATACACGCCATGCCTTCTGATGATGAACTTGACTTCGCAGTTTTAGGCTCACCATCACTGAATGCAACTCAGTGGCACTTAAAGGACTTTGTGTGCATATTGGAACCCAAATGAGATCACAGAATACAGGGTGTCTCGCATTATGGCGCATATCCGGGTGTTGAAGTGACTCACGCACAAAACTCCGCCCCAAAAATGAGGGATGTGGTAAGCTCTGTCTCTCAAGAAATGCAAACGGGGAGCTTTCCGAGCACTTGCCAACTGGGGGACTTTCCGGGCTTATCCCTTGGAGTAGGGTTGGACTATACTTTGCCCCGCATTCCACCGTCATTTCTTTAATGTATCTCGTGCGCGATACCCTCCGATGTATACGTCGTGAATTTGCTTTACTGCCAGCGCATCGATTACTCTTTGCCTGAGGTGCTAAACTAGGTGTGTATCTAACCTGGCGTAAATTTCCGTCACAGTCACGGTAGCAACACGCCTTCATGCGCTTTCTTTGACATCTCCTGATGATGTGGTTGATTTCGCGGCGAGCCTCAAGCTCTAGTTTTAGGTTTGCTCGACGTTGCAGCACTGCACGTTCTTCAACAAGCGCTCTAATCTCAGCTTCACTCCTAAACCGAATTTTTATGCGATCTCGTAATTTATTGAGGGCGTTCTCATCACCAAGATGAGTTACAAACAATCTTCTGAATTCATCAAATTCTATCCACCTACATTAGCCTTGTTGTGCTTAGGGATGGGTTTGGTCACTAACGCATTGTCATTTCCATCGAATTCCTGGAGTAGCTCTGATGTGAAGGTGCGCACCTGGTCGCTGCCTAGATTTTTGTTCTAAACTTGTAATAGAGGGCAAAAGATGACACAGATGGTATACCCTGAAAGCCCAACCGGAGTGACAGCAGGCTTCGCGCCTAACAAGCAAGCTGCTTAATCCCCTGCAATATTATTCACCCACCTTGCTATCTACTGAATAGCTATGGGCTTTAGATAGCGTGTTGCCAAAGCCAAGATGACGGTGCAGCGAGGTGTTGCACCTGTGCTCTTAAATTAAGCATTTCGCTACATATGGACTGCGAGTGTGTGCGTTGGGCCATCGACCATTAGAAGTCGAAAAGGAGAGCGTTCACTCCGGATGCTCAATGTACCTGGGCAACTGAATTATACTCGTCATGTAGGATGAAAGCGCATATCAACCTAAAAGTTCGTTGGCCGATACAGCAGATCCAAGCTTAAAATGCAGCGGGGCTGCAACAAATAATGCATCTTCAAGTGCATCAACAACATCTGACGCAAAAGCATAAGCCCGCGTGTTCAATTTGGCCTGGGATTAGATAGTGAAACTGAAGAATGTCGGGGAAAGCGGGATACGTACAGTCACAACAACAAGTTCTCGTTTTAGTGAAGATGACTCCGATATCTGCCCGAAACGCGGAGTTGATACGTTAATCCATGCCATAACCTTGGACCAGAGGCTTGACCATCGTACTTGTAGAGTCGCTTCTGGACCAACTGCAGGTGATCCTTTATGACCATGCTTCTTGCGCGACGTGTCAATTTCCAGATCAAATGTATAAGCAAAATCATGCGCAATAATGAACGGTTCGTAGAACCTATCAAGGTTCTCAAAGTCACGCGAGATTAAGACATTCGCCGGCATGGAAACTCCAGGGTTATGTGTGCCTCTGAGAGAAGCGCGCGCCATGCCTTTTTCAATGTGTGTGCTCCTCCAGGTGGAAGCAGTGCTCCATTCACTGATGCGAGTGCAAGACCAACAACAACATCATCATCATCAAATGCTGGAGAGCCGGGCTCGATTGTGCCAATGACAACCTAAGATCGCCATTGCCTTATACGAGTAACAAAGGAATGATGCGCCAAAGAGATACGCTATCGTTGGCTCCATCAACCCATGTGACACCAGTGTCCGCTGTCTTGAAGACAACAACGAACGTGTGCTGAATATCACCTCCTGCTAAATGACGTTCTAGCTCGCGCTTACTTACCTGTTGTCACGTGATCTAGGAATCATGGGCGAGTCTTCTGACCTTCCCTGATGCATCCACGTCTATTTCCTGGAAGCTGTCAAAGATCTCATCAATTGACACCTATGTGGCCGTGGGTCATCGACGACGACAACTAGGACAACACCACCTGGTGCTGTGGTCCCTCGACAGACATTCCACAAACCACAAAACAACTGATTAAATCTCTGATGACTACTTTTGATACAAAGGATTTACGTCACGATACTGTCACGCTGGTATCTAAGGTATTCGTGGCTCTTTGAGGCTTGATCCACGTTGCGTACATGCAAAAGCTTATAAACGTAGAGGTTAGCCTGCACAACTATGTTGGTTCACAACTACGATTATCAGGCGCGACGAGTGATTGCGGCATTTGAAGGTACTCTGGAGCAGCTATCGCTTATCTCGTGCATACCACAAGCTCCCGATCCCTCTTTTCTGAGTCAGATTGACGACATCGGACTAAAAGACACCGTAAAACAGTTGTGGCAAATCGAAGAAAGTCTTCAGCTGACGGTATTGGACCACTACAGCGACGTACTTGACGGTGACACAGGATTAGATAATATTTTGGGACGCCTGAACACGACCACCCAGAAGTTATGCCGGTATCTCAAAGTCAGGGAGACTTCGCGTTCGTCGCCGACTCCGCGTTCGCAAGAGAAATCATCCTTACTCAGCTGTCAACAGTCAAATGCACTGAGCAGAGGTCTTGGCAATCGATCCAACCACATTAAGTAGGTATCTAGCTGATTTTATAGAAATAGCATCCCGTCGGCTCTCGACAGCGGTATGGAGTCCGAGGGTTAAAAGGACTCAACTGTGTCCTTCTCAGGTAGAAGAAGAAAAAGCAGTAGACACACAAATGTGGTGAAAAGACCAAAAGTGTTAGGCCATTATGACGGTATATTATATGGCTCTAGGCGAGAACTCACTCAGAAGGAGCTTACGCTGACGCAGGGCGCAAAAGTGCTCTCGTCAGCGCCAGTTACCACCTCGAACTGCGTAGATTTTAGTCGTAGGCCTTGCAACAAAAATTAGAGATGCAGAGGAGAGAGAGAGGCGAAGAGGTATGAGCAACAATCAATTGCAAGGCTCAACACAGGGCGGTATGTATAGGTTTCAGCACATCAGCAGGCATTATTGAAGATTCGTGCGGAGCTACAGGATATGGTACAACAAAATGAGACAAAGATAGCAATGGTTGATTCACGGATGGAAGGTCAAATTGTCAGGTTTGTACTAATGTGGTCCACTTGAGACTCACAAGAATAATACCAGGTTTGCAGAACATCACAGTGAATCCTATGAGCAACTCGCAGCAAAAATTGGGCTACTCGAGAAAAAAGCCGAAGCTGAACGTCAATCCTATCGGAACATTGAGGTAGCAGCTTCAGTGTTTCCTTACTCATCGGTGTGCAACAGGCATATCTTCGCAAGAAGAAAGAAAGAGTTGAAGCTGATCTTGCTGCACAAGTAAGCTCAAATATCACCTACAGGGCTTATGCTTGAATGTAGATTGTCAAATATGATAAGGATATGTGGTCACTACTGGGTCAGACCGAAAAAATAGAGAGCAGAAAAAACCTTGAACGCGACCAACTACTTGAATTAGAAACTCATTTTTTGGAGATAGATACTAACCACAAGTTTCAAAGCGAAGAGATTGCGATTCTTTCGAGCCTACAACAGCGCTGCCTTTTTGCCAGGGGGAAACTCTATAGTAAAGTTGTGAATATTCAAAGAGTAGTAATTCTCTAAGCAGCGTGTTTTTTTTTCTCATGAGGGTATTGATTGGCTCACATATAAGGCCCGTGGCGAGCAAGCAAGGACATTTACACAACAGCTTGTAAATAAAAATAATAAAAAAGGGAAATCCAAAAAAGGCAAGTGAGCAAAGCTTGTAATATCTTCTTGGAATCTCATTCGGTGGGACAGCCGGTGTGAAACTCAACCTCTCTGGTGGTACAATCTATTGCTTTCGTGCGAAACCAAAATGCGAGCTCAATTTATTAATGCGGAAAGTCTAACTTGTTCATCTCACATTTATCTAACGCATTCGCGGTTGCTTTTATCTTCTCCTGCCATCGCTGGTGCGCCGTCGTGAGTGGCCCACATGGTCCCGCTTTTAAAGTGTCGCCGGCCAGGCTAGGCTCCTCTCAATTCTCGCCAGGCCGGAGTGTCGACCAGCCTGGGGCACCGGACGGCGTCTCGTTCCTCGTCGGCTGTGAGGTCGAAGTACTAGCGGAGACTCGTCCCCGCGGCGCGGAACAAGGACACGCGGCAACCCCCGTGTCAAGCTAGTGTCGAGGGGCACTTAGGGTGTCCCTAGCCTGAGGATGCCCCCGGACGGAACCCCCCTTGGCTGTTGATCATGATCAAAAATCTGCCCGCCCCCCTTGGTTTGAAACTTGAACATCGCCGCGGCGCTGTTTAGGGAGGAGTAGAATTTACTTTCGCCGGCTCAGACGGCCTCTCGCGTACACTTTTACCCCCCCCCCCCCCGGCCTCCAGTTAACATGCAATCGCCACCCCCAACCCCCGCACCACCCGATGCCCCTTCCCCAACCTTTTTTCAAACCCC
>Ga0115000_10001846_pt1 | contig 18502 bp, 14 predicted proteins | sample ArcticOcean_MG_C_6_FD_89690 | JGI IMG/M metagenome (GOLD analysis project Ga0115000, IMG submission 89690) | Marine microbial communities from western Arctic Ocean - ArcticOcean_MG_CB8_128 | ecosystem: Environmental > Aquatic > Marine > Oceanic | place: Arctic Ocean: Canada Basin | collected...
CAAAAACCCCCTCATTAGTGATAGTAACAGAACTAGTTCCACCCCCAGAGAATCCAATAGATGCACTTACCACATCACCTTGAACTCCAGATCCACCAGAACCAGCAACAAGAATAGTAATCATATAATCTGGTTCTGCATGTGGTTGAAATATTTCATTCGTACCGCCACTAAGAGTAACAACACCAACACTGCTTGATGTTGTAACAAATTGTTTTCTTAAATAATATGAAGTATCACTTACCCCATTATTTAATGCAGTAAGATGCGTTTTAACATTTTCTTTATTCATTTTAAATAAGCTAACATTTTTTTCTGGAAATTTTAATTTAGCTATATTTAATGTAGAACCGCCGGGTGTAGCGGCCGCTCTTTGTACACTAAAAGGAACTGACTTGAGAACAGTTCCTCCCTCTGATAAAATCTTATCTCCCGAATCATTTCCAGTAGTACCAGGCTCCAATACTAAAAAAGATTCTGGTGATGGTACTTTATCCAATACAATATCTGCACTGAAATTTTGGCCGCCGTCATCATCAGACATAAAGATTTGTCTAGCTTCTGCAACATTTTTTGTAACTATTCGTGAAATTACAATATCAACATTACCAGAAGTCTCTACTATAGAATCTGTTTCAGCAGAATCCGAAGCTGTAATTTTTTCTCCATCAATAAATGTACCAGATACGTTAGTAAGAATAACTGTACCACTTCCAGTACCATCTGCAAATACCCAACCTGTTGCTTTAGAAGATACACCTTTAACTTGAACACCACCATTACTATGATTAGCTTCTAGTGTTGGAGAGGGCGTTCCATCTAAAGTTAGATATGTAAATGGACGAAAATCAAAAAGATATAACTTAAAGATTGAAGATGTGTCGCCTGGTGTACCAGAAGAATACTCTATCGTTCGAGCTCGAGATACTCCAATCCTAGTGCCAGAAGAACTTCCCCTTGTTGCAGTTGCAGTATCAAAAAGTTCAATTTGTTTATATGGTGTAGTTTCTCCACTAATAAAAGATATATCAGGACTACCATAAACATTTGTAATATTAAGAAAGTTTCCTACATCATAAGTAGTAACTCCAGAATTTACCGAATTAAAATTACGTGATTTAGGAATATCAAGAACACTTGATACTATTTTCTCAACATCATATCCTCGAATATATGCTTTGCCGGACGAAACTTTTAGAGCCAAAAGATCATTAGAAGCAACGCCACCAAATCGGGTTGCTTCTCCTTTATTGTATACACCTATATTTTCATTAAGTGTAACTGATTCTTTCATTTCAAAAGTAAAAGGACGTACAGTATAATTTCCAGATTCTTCGTGAGTTCTTTTTGCTAAAGTTTCAAGTATACCACCAAGTCTAGTTTTTACTGTACTTTGTCCAATTCCTTTAAGAACTGTTATTAATTCTACAAAATTAGCATCATCAGTTGACCCTACAGCAATACTTGTTAATGTTGCAGTAATTTTTAGTCGGTGAGCGCCTTTTGCAGCATAATTTGAGGTTCCAGAAGCATTATCTAAAAGAGTAGAATCTTCTTCTGGAGTAACAATAGTTTCCGAAAGATTAAACCCAACTCTTCCATCACCTAAACTATTGTTTTTTGCAATTATTGCAATTTGTTTACTTGTTTCAACAAATTGACCTCGTATCCAATATATCCCAGCTTCTACCTGAGCTCCTGTAGAGTTTACCGCAGCGTTTGTTGCAATTGTTTTTATTGATGCAGCCCCTGCCGCAAATACAGTAGTTCCATGTGTTACGGCGACATCTGCTGAAATATCTTCTCCTGAGAAGAACTCTGAGGAACTATTGTCATCTGATGCTCGAGTATATTTAACAAAAATCATCGGCTCATCAGTAGTCGTTCCAACTTCCTTATGAATAACTAGTGCTTTAACTCCTGATGTTATACCAGTTAAAATAGTTCCTTCATCTGGATATTGTGTTACATCAATAGTTGCACCACCGAAATTTGTTTCTAATTTTATACCTTTGAGTTTCGACATTAGATTAAGGGAGCCAGGAATAACCATAGTACCTTCTGATAAAGAAAAATTACCTAAATGTTCAATTTGATTTTTAAGAATACTCTGCATCTGTGTAAGTTCACGTGCTTGAACAGCATACGCAGGCCTAGATAAAATTTGCTGAAAGTTTTTAGATTTATCAAAATCATCATAATACGGGGTAACATTTAAATCTGTTTTATTAGGCATTTTTTAGAACTCCACTATTAATTTAATATCTTCTGTTTGATCTGAAGCACGACTGATCGGTTTTCTATTTTCAATATATATAATATTACCACTATCAGGTTGAAGTTCTGGATTTGCATACCCATTTGTAAAAGTTATTGTTCCAGAACCAGCTAAAGTTACAGCAGAATCTGAAGCTGCATTAGGTGTTCCCAATGCACCGCTGGTTGCACCTGTCACTACATTTGCTCCGCTAAATGCTACATAACCACCACTAGTACCATTCGTTCCGTAATCACCAAACCGTTCTTGTTGATAATATAAAATATTTAAACTTGAATCCCAGTCTATAACTTTACCTATAGCTCCAGTAGTTGCTTGAGAGATTTTTTCATCTGCATCAAATGTACCGCCTACGGATGTAAGATTCAATGCATATGTTTGTCTAATTGTAGAACCAGTTGCAACAGTTGTAGTATCATAATTAGTAGGATCAACAACCACTCCAACTCTACGAAAATCATTAGCAACAGTAAAATCATCACCCTCTGATTGAGTTAGTGTAGTATTCATCATAATATAATGACCACCTAATTCACTAATAGCGTCAAACCCATGACCACCTTTAGGTGAAACTATAACTTCAATCGTTCCTCCAGAACCCCCCATAACAGAAGCAGTGGAAAGAGAAGTATCAGAGAAAGTATATCCAGTTGAAAGATTGACAGTGCCATAAGTATATCCTGATCCGCCGGCTTGCATTGTTGTATCAGAACCAGCAGTTAGACCAAAGGCCGAAATTGAACCATTTGCAACGGTAATTCTGACAATTGCACCAGAAGATGTTCCCTGACTTGTACCATCTCCATATACAGCAGAGTAGTATGTTCCATTTGTATAACCAGAACCAGAAGTAACTTTAAGAGAAGAAACTTTACCATCAGTTGCAGCTGCACTTATAGTACTGTTAGTAGCTACAGGCATAAAATCTGTTGTTAAATATTTGTCTATTTGCGAACTGGATAATGAGTACATATATTGTAGAACGTATCCACCAGATTCAAATGGGCTAGTTGATTCTGATGTAGGAACACTACCACTAAATGCAATTCCACCACCATTATCAATAACTTTGTATACACGATAATCAGAAGTCATGAAAAAGAAAGAAGAATCATAAACATTTGTTGCTCCAGATGTTGCTGTGTTTGAAGAATTAACATTATGATGATACTGATCATAGATTGTACCATTCGTCCAGTTTCTACGAGGAAGAGCATAAGTTATAAACGCTGAACTTATTTTCTTTGCAGCAATCATATCATCCCAAACATAAAATTCTTCTCCGATACCATCAGTTGGAGTAGGAGGAGCGCCATCAGAACCGCCAGATGTACCAGAAGTAAAAGATGTGGACTTACCTATAAACAAGTAATACGTATTTCCATCAGTTTCACTGAACGATTCAAAGAACTGATCGGCATTATGTTGTCTAAATTTTTCTGTTATAATAGCAGTCATGTTTTTTTCCTCGTTCTATTTATGCGCCAGCACCATATAAAGTTTTTAAAGTTGATCCACTAGAGTTTTTAATTAGTAGAGTAGATAATGTTTTTAATTGCACAGAACCAATTGCATCATCGGCCATATTTGCTTCTGCGACAGTATCAGCAGCAATTACTGTTCCTGTTACTGAGTTTGTATCACCAGTTGTTACCACCGTTCCCGTGGCATCTGGAAAAGTGATAGTACGATCTCCCGTAGGATCGGTAACAGTAAGAGTTGTCTCATTTGCATCAGCAGTTGCACCCTCAAAGACTATAGTCGAACCTGTAGAAGTAATAGCATCACAAGTTAAAGCACCCAGTGTGGTTGTACCAGCACCTAATGTACCAGTAGTCACTAGGTTTTCGTTAACAAAACTAATAGATCCAGAACTATCTCGTATTGTACCAGCCATCATGTGCAACGTTCCACTGTTAATGTGTGTTGCATTTATTGTATCTGTATTTAGTGTAGTATTTGCAAGTGTGGTAATAGTTGCCGTGGTTTGTGTTCCTCCAACTACACCATTTATTGTCGGCGCCGTAAGAGTAATAATAGATGCTGTAGCACTTATACCACTACATATATCAGACCCATTACCTAGAGCAGTGTAAATTTCGACAAAGTTATCATTAACCTTATCTGCACCGATTCTTAGAGAATCACCAGTACCGTCATCTGCGACTGTTCCTATCCCAACTGCTTGATATGCCATTAAATAACCCTTTCGTCTTCTTCTTTATATTTATACAAGTTCTACTAAACACCTTCAAGAACATCATAAGTTTGATTGGTGTTATCAAAAGTAGTTTTTACTAGTGCGCCATTATTATCAAATGATTCTGCATCTTGGCCAGGCGCCAAAAATCCAGGCGCAGTACCTAATAAACTCTCATGTGTACCATTTTCAAACTGAAGATAACTGCCTGCATTTGTAGATGATCCATCCGTTCCATTCATCTCCATAAGACCACCTGAAGCTTGATCTGATATTGCTGAACTTATAAGGATATAACCACCACCATCTATAAGAACAGCGTCTTCATGAAGAACTTTATCTCCAATATTATCTGAAGAACTGTCAGTCCCATCTAGAATAAGAGAACTATTTTCGTCACTAGAAGTACCATTTGTCCCATTAAGAGCAATGGAACCAATTGTAGATGTACCATCTAAAACAACATCATCCCCTGTATCACCTTCTTGTGATAGAATTGTTGAAGGCGACTCATCCTGTAAAGACATTCTTCCTATAGGCCTTGTAGATATTATTGCTGGGGTACTATAGGTTGGGAATATACTATTATCTCCAATATTTGGATCTGGAATTTCTCCATCATTAATACCAGACTCTATTTCAATAACTTGAGAATCTAATAATAATTTTGATCCAATAGTGCTACTTGATCCTGACTCTAAAAGAATATCTTGGCCAGGAATTCCAGCGGTTTCACTTAAAAATCCTCCTGTCCCATCTTCCAATCCAAAAACTCTACCAGAATTAGATCCATTTGCATCAGTAGCAGTTGCTGTTAAGAAAACTTGAGTATTGTTTTCCAACACAAATTCGCCAGAGTTTTGACTAATTCTAGAATCTGGTGTATTCTCTTGGATGAAATTATCTTCAGCATCTGTAGAACTGCCATCAGTACCGTCCAGTATAATCTTATCTCCTTCTGATACAGCACCGCCACCATATTCTCTTAGAAAAGCACCACCCTCAACATGATGATTCTCCATAAGTATACCAATATTAGTGTTACCATCGATAGATTTATTTTTATCATTCTGTTCTTCAAATATTAAATTATCATCAGCACCACTTTGCATTGCATCTATACCATCAAGAACAATATAATCATAACCAGTAGAATTTAATGCACCCGTACTTCCATCAGAAGATGTACCATCCAAAACAAATCTTCCCCATTCAGAATGTCTATCATATGCACCTTCCATAACCATAATATCTGGGCGCAAGAACTCGTTAATAGGAAATGATACAGTTACATCTTCTTCTGATAACAAAATACCACCTGATGGATTATCTAAAGCGAGATTATCTCCATCTTCGGCAGATAAAGAAAACTTACCTCTACTAACCTGTGCATAGTCATCAAAAGAAACAGAAGTACCAAGCATAAGAGCAGCACTTTCTTCCAATTGAATGGGATCTCCACCATACTTAATATCATTAACATCGCCTTTTTCACCAACATCAACTCCATCAAGTATTAAATTATCTGAGTTAATAGTTGGGCCACGTTTACGTAAGGCATCTTCCAATTGAATAGTTGAAACACTAGAAGCCTCAGTAAAACTACCATCGCCCATAAGACCTAAACCATAAGAGGTTAAAATTTTGGGCCTAGGAGGAGATATTTTTACTGTTAATTGTCTTAGGAATAATTTATCACGATCATTATCACCAACTCCAGCTGCAGATTCAGATACTAATTTACTATTTGCATCAGCACCAAGAATATCTGTCCTATTTAAAATAATATTATCGCCATTGGCATCTTCTGATACAATTAAATGTTGTACACTAAAGACACTACTGTCAACTATAATAGCATCAGTAACTATACGACTACCAGCATCATTACCATCTTCGTGTATAATTCTATAGAAAGTGCTTGATCCATCAGTTCCGTTTAGAACAAGAGAGTCGCTATCAGCATCTACAAGATTATAAACTCCTAATGCAGAACCACTCAATACACAATAAGAACCGGCATCGTTAAGTTCACCATCTGAAATACTAGTGCCGTTTAGAATTAGATAAGAATATTCGCCTGTAATATCGAAATTATTTGTACCACTTGCATCAGTACCTTCTAGTATAATTTGATCACCAGCATCTACCTGAGAACCATCATCAGAACCAGTGATAATAATATTGTCACCATCATCGTCTGAATCTTCAGATGCGATAGCATCAAAGCCTGGACTTTCAGCTGCTGTACCATAATCTGTTCCATCAAGAGCAAAATTAAATTGTGACTCACCTCCAGATTCTAACATAAGTTTTTGAAACAAATTACCTGATTCATAAAACTTCGGAATATCAAGTCTAAGTTTAATTCTTAAATTAAATATGGCCTCCAGTACAGAAGCCAGTTCTGGAGTGAATGTTGTTGATGGAACATCAATCCGTCCTCCTCCAGAGCTGGATGGCATAGCCATTGATATTAGAGTAGCAAATGAAACTTTACCAAATGCAGCAAAACCAGAAGGATGTACTGCACGTTTCAATTCGTTCATATATGTAGCTACAGATTGGCCAATTCTAACCTCATAAGAGAAATCTTGATAGTAATATGAATCTTGAATTCTAACAACATCTTCTGAAATTAAACTATCTGTATTTTTATAATTTCCAACTTTAGTTGTTATAAAATCTATCTCAGAAATTAATTTTGCTATGTTTGAAGCAATAACTTTTCCAGTAGCACCACCTGATGTTGTTAACGTCTTTCCTTTAAAAGAATTTTCAGTTTCATTAATCAACCCAGAACCAAAATCAGAATCGTTATCATCAGTACGATCTAATATAATATTACCAGTTAAGAAAGCTTCTGCTTCATATAAAAGATTTTCACCTACATCTGTATCTGATACACCAGCAGAAATTCCGCTTTCTTGCATAAGAAGATTACCAGACCGTTCTGTTGCAGAAATACCATCAGCCTTGAGTACACCTCCAGCATTTGACCCAGACGAATCAGTTTGATCAAAAACTATTCTAATGGTTTCAACATCAGAAGAAATTTGATGACTGTTAAGAATTATCTTACTGCCAGCACCAATTGTTATGGAAGTACCAATGCTATCTTTTTCGATACTTTCTTCATCAATAATACCATCGCCGCCTTCTGTTATTAATCTCGAAGCAGAACTTCCACCGTGGTTTATTGTTTTGTTTTCAAATATATCATAGAAACCATTTATATCTGATGATGAAGAATTGCCATCTTTACCTTCTAGTATAAGCATTTCTTTAGTATTAACTTTCACATCAGAACTTTCTCCTAAGAGTCTACCTCCATCTGGAAGTCCTTCATTAATATCATCTTCTAATTGAATGTTATCACCAGCATCAACGCCACCAGATGCTGTACTGTCTAAAGTTATTGAAAATAAAGATTGAACTCCTATATCAGAAGAACCATCTTCTAATAGTACACCATCAGTCTCATCTAGAGCTCTAATGCTTTCTATAGGAACATTTTTAAAATAAGAATTTATACCCTCTGTTTTAACTTTATCACCATTATTTAAAGTTGCGAAATGAAAAGTTGTAAGAGATGTTACGAAAGCCATTGAATTTCTAGTAGTACCATCTAGTAATAAATTGCCAGTCTCATTCTCTAATTCTATATCATCACCCTCAGAAGAAGGAATCCAAACTACTTGACTATTTGTTATTGATGATTCGAGATTATCATCTCTAATTCTATTTTGTTCCGAATCCGAAACTTGTGATAGTAAATGACTGCCACTATCTAAAGAATTTGAATCTGTACCGTCCAGTAGAATGTTTTCTCCTGTCTCTAAAATAAGAGGAATAGTATCAAGAGAATCTATCCACCCACCAGTAGTGAATTTTTGAATTTTAGACCCATCCAATACAAACTTATCTTTTCTTTGCGTTTTGTTAGACACCATTGGATTGGATTCATATAAAATTCCATCTCCTTCATCATCACTCTGTTGTAAAAGTTTACTTCCAGCATCAGTACCACTAGCATCTGTTCTATCTAAAAGTATCTCATCCCCATCATCGGTAGCCGATCCATCTGAAGCATTTAATAAAATTGCATCGCCGGCAGATGAACCATCAAGTTGAAGTATCATACCACCTGTTGTATATTGGTTAGAAACATAAATTAGAAAGGTATTATTTTGTTCGATATCTCTACCAACGCCAGCAATATTTTGATCTTCAAGTTGAATTTTTTCATCATCTAAAGAATAATCAGCTTCATTTTCTAAACTTATTTGATTAATGCGAATATCTTCAGCATCTGTCACGATGGTATCAACAAATCCTTCTACCAAATCTGTTTGAGCCTCTATACCAACAGCATCCGTAATATGAAGGCCTCTATCTGTAAGATTTTCTAAAGTATTGCTCTGAATAACATTATCACCCAAAATTCTAGAGAAAAATACTTCTGTGTTTTCCTCTTGTTCTATGTTTTGAGAAATAATAGTATCTTCTTGTTCCATTTTAACTTTAACACCGTCTTCAATATTTGTAGACAAAACTTGTGTGTTGGTATCGTATGAAGTTACAGTACCTACATGAGAAGACAGTACGGAGGCCGGAGAAAAAGTTCCTGTTACATCTTTTAAAATAAAATTTGTTGGAACCGAAACTGATGGAGCTTCCCTGTAAAGAAAACCAGCATCTAGAATTTCTGCATCCAATATAGAGCCAATATCTTTTGTGGTAGGTATAATTATGGCCCCTGTACCATAAGAACTTGCTATTGTTATAGCTGGCAATGCACCATAACCAGAACCACCACTTGTTAATTTAACTCCAGCTATTTCACCATAAGTAGAACTTGTGCCCAGTTCCTCTACTATTTTAGAACCAATAGAATTATCTGAAACTCTCAATCTTGGAGTACCGAATTCACCAACAATTTTCCAATTAGCATCAGTAGAAGAACTATCTGTTCCATTTAAAACTATAGTATCTTCTTCATGAGTAGAAAAATTAAGTTCTGGATAACAGGCATTTGTTCCATCTTCAAATATAATATAATCACCAGACCCATCGGAATCATCTGAAGCTTCTGATAACATAGCACCGCCAATCACAGAAACATAACCAGTGGCAGATATAGATGCAGAAGTACTACTAAAAACTAAAGCATCACCTACTCTATAATTACTTCCTCCAGCATCTACAACTATTTCATTAACCCCACCTGTAGAAACAGTATTTACTGTTGCAGTTGCTAATCCATTACCAGCCGAAGCGTCCAGAGTTATATTATCACCAACGCTATAAAGAATACCCCCGTCTAGAACAGTAATCCCTGTAACTATTTTTTGAATTACAAATCTTTGTTCCACATCAGAATTCACACCTGTGGCATAAAGTGTTTCTCCTTCAACAAAAGTTCCTACTAATGAATCAGTGTCTATTTCAAATTCAGTGACTGAAGAAGCACCTTGAATCAATTCAAGGGCATTAATAATAAACACAGTTGAACCAGAAGTTCTGCCTGTTAAGATTTGACCTATAACTTCTGAACCAACAGCGCCAGGTGTATTCTCACAACGAATGGTAGCTGGTTTATTCCAATTACCATCAGAAGTTCTTAGCATATATTTTGTGGGATAAAATGTCTCAGCTTCTTCATCAAACATTAACCGTAGAAATAATTTGTGTCCTTCAGAAGTTCCTTTAGCTGCATAAAGGTCTTTAATATTTTTGATAAGATTACGTTTAGATGTTCCTGATGCCAGTGTGTTAGGAATAATATCCATAAACTGTCTTTGCATTTCATCCAGCATAAGAGAAGTAGTGTTGTCTGTATTTGCATAGTCTAGTAATTGTTGAATAGTCTGTACAGGATTAGCACGATAGGTATTTACTATTGCTGTTGCACTAGAGGTTGATCCTGTTATTGTTTCTCCAATTTCAAATTTTTGTTGCGAAGATATAAACATTCTGGAAGTATCATTAGAAAGATCATCTACTAATACAGTTGCAGTAGCTTTAGATGTTGCCCCTGTAATTATTTCCCCTTCTATAAATTTTCCTGTTGTTCCTCCACCTACTTCAAGAACAATTCTTGTTTCATCTTCACCCCAAATAAAATTTGTTGACTCAGTTTCTTGAATAACATTATTGATAATACCATCAACAGTTAATTCTGCAGCTTCTAAGAATTGATAATACTGTTTGAGGAATTCTACAAATTGGGGATGATCGCTCTGAATAAAATCAGGGACTTGACCCTCAATCAGTGGAGAGATTTTTGTTACTAGACCAGAATCAAAAGGTGCCATTTTTAATAACTCGTATTACTTGAATAACTTGTTGAAGTGGTGTATGATGAACTTGCACCAGAATCTCCTACAGCAATAGTATCTATTTCTCCTGATACAGATATGTTAACCATATCTAATTCTAAGATTTGATTACGAACAGGTACAATATCCTTAGATGAGGGTATAACCGTCATCCTAATTTTAGTTGAAGGTAAACCATCAACATTAGATATGGATGAAATTTTTATTGCATTAATTATGACATGACCCGTTGTATAATTTATAGTACCAGCTGTTGAATCGATATATGTTCTTGTTATTAGTCCTTGATACCTTCTTAGGTTTCCTGACCCATCATCATCAAAGAAACTAACCTCTGTTTCTATTCCTACAATAAACCCAGTGGAACCTACAATACCACCAGAAGACTTATTATGTTCAGTGTGAGGATTATAAAATGCATTATTAAAATAAAGATTATACCCAGTATTATCAGTAGTGCCTAAAATGGGGGTAAAGTATTTTGCTAAAGTGACATTTGTAACATTACTTAAAATAGAATCATTCGTATCATCAATTAATGTTGACACATAAGAATGTCTAAACATATTATTAAAACTTTTTAGTGAATTATTATTATAATTCGTAAGCGTAGTATTAACATCGGAAACAAGAGTATTTTTTTCTTTAGTTGTTTTACTGGAATCAAAACTAAAATTAACATTTAAAATAATATAGACAATCTCTGGATCGATAATAACTGGAGTAATAGACGCAACATTGTATTTACGAAAATCAGATATTAATTGAGCTTTCTGTGCAGATGTTAAAACATTCCCTGTAGTAGATTTAATAGAGATATAAACTCTTCCGTATGAAGCAACATCAGTTACTCCCAAACTAGGATCATAAGAACCGACATCACCACCAAAGACCATAACTGCTTGTGTTTGTGGAAATAATTTTTTCGCATATAACTTATAGTCTTCTGATGTTACGCATCTTCCTTGAGAAGCATAGTCTAAAGGAGCATTAATTTTAATGGAAGACAATGCCTCTGATTCACTTCCACCTACAGCCTTATTAAGGGTTGTCACTGTTACACTAGTAACCGTATCAATTGAACCAGAACTAGTAAAAGAATCAGCTCCATTTGCCTCTTTTTTATTTGTTACCACATATTTAAGAAAAACAACATTACCATCCGTTAAATTTTTACTTACAACTCCATCTCCAAAGTATACTTCAAATTTTCCTGCTTCTACTTCTTGAAGATAATAAACATTACTATTTCTAGTTAATTGAGAAATATCTGTTGCTTTTATAAATGTGGTGGTTGCCGTATCAGTTGCAGAATTTTGTACCTCTACTGACAGAGTCGAAGTGTCTGCTGAATCTTCTGGTAAAATAAATCTTTGATCAACACTACTATAATCTACTGTATACCTAGATGTAACATATGTGCCTTCATAAATTTTAATATTATTAAAAGGTATTGAAGACCCGGCAGTTGTCCTTGTCATATCTTCTACAGTAACAAACTGATAATCTATATTATTAACTTTGGTAGTAAACACTGTTCCTGCTGACATTGTTGCGGAACTTAATGTTGAATCATTTAAAATAATATTAACATCTGCATAAGGAGCTCTACAAGAATCTACTTCATACCCCAATGTTTTTGCATGAGACACGATGCTGGATCGCAGGGTTGAAGTGTCCATGAACATTTCATTTGCAACCATATTCAAGTTAAAACCAAGATAGTGCGTATTGTATGCTAGAACATCTAATAGAGAATTTATTCCAGAACCTTCAAAATCATAATCTTTAAAAGTAGTTTGTGCTTTAAGAAATGTTTTAAGGTTTAATTTTATATCATCAAAATCAAATTCAGATACGTCTAGTCTTCTATTGGTTCCATTGGCCATTATCGTATTCTCTCTAATGCTAGTGTTAATTCAACTAGTTCTGATGGGGCATTAACAATATAAAATTCTACAGACACTTCATAAGAATTTTGATCTAAATTTGGGGAAGCCCTTACCCCCACTAACCTTGCCCTTGGTTCAAAATTTTCTATAACATCTTCAACCTGACGGGCAAGAATGACTGCTGTTGTTGGAGTCATCAATTCAAATAACATCCCCCGTACTCCAGAATATATTTCTGGGTGAAATGGTTTTTCGTATTGATTTGTTAATACAAGATTTCGTACTGATCTCTTTACTGCTTGAACATCATATATTATATTTACATCTTTATCAGAATTATTCATTCCGAAGAAAAGGTCTAAGTCAGAATATATCTGAGCAGACCTAGAAGATTTGTTCTGGCCCTGAGCATCAGTATAAGCATCGTTATTTCTTAGACTTTCTGTAATTGCCATTTCTTCGAACTCCTCTACATATTATTTATACAAATGTTAATGAGTTTGTTTCATAGAATATGGAGAATATTTACCCCATATTTCTTTTGCTTCTTTTCTTACAAACGGTTTACTTTTCTCACCCTTAATCGGATTCGTGATAGTAAGGAAAACTTTCTTACCTTGTTTCCATGCCGCAACCTTATTTGATAGATTTTCTAATCCACTAATACTATTACGTCCAGCCTTTCTAGACCATGAAGATACATTTCTTCTTTCTCCGTTAGATACTTGACCTTCGCTTGATTTCTTCTTACCCATAATATTTTTCCTATGCGTCCATTTGTTCTGAGTTTGTTTGTAACCTTTTCGCCTTTGCATTAAACTTAAATACCGCAGATTCCAAGTTTGACGCCAAACTACTTAAATTTGATTCCATTGCTTCTCTTGATAATTTATCACCATATAATCCTTTTGTTTCATCTGCTGTTATACTTTCTGAAAAAGAATGTGCAAGTTCTTTTAATGAAGGTAAATCTGCGAGTAATGATGCTTTTGCTTTCTCTATCGCTTCATTCAGGCCTGAAGGCAATTCGAAGTTTGGTATGGCTGCAGATAATGCTGAAGATAAGGATACACTGGATATTCCAGCTGATAAAGCTTTCGCAGCAGATGCAAGAGTAGTAGATGCTTCAGACACTATACTATCTAAACTAAATCCGCCAGCAGTAAGACCAGAACCGAATTTACTGGCTAAAGAAGATAACGAAGCTGCATATTGAGAACTACCAGGCGTTAAATTTGTTAATGCAGTTAGTTCCGATTGTAAGTTTAATGATGGTAGAGTAGGTAATGTAGGAATAACAAGGCCAGTTTTTGCTTTCAAATCTTCTAGGTCTGCTTTAAGCTTATCCACTACATCTGCAGCATCTTTTGATTTGTTAGCTACAGCGGCAATGTCTATACTTTCCACTTTTGCTGCGACTGCATTAAACAATGCGTTTGCGCCAGGCAAATTTGGTGTTGTAAAATCTACCATTCTAATCTCCTACATTAACATTCGCAGAACCAGCTGCGGTTGGGGTGGGATTATGACCTGCTGAGTCAGCTAATCCGTTATCGGGTGTATGATTTACAACAGCAATCCCTTTTATGAATACGTTTTTAGACCCAGCAACTAATGGCCCTGATCCATGAGTGTTAAAATTACCATGTACCGCAATAAGTTTTTCATTTGCAAATACATTAGTGTTTATGCTTACCACAGTGGTTGCATCACACGATCTTGCATCTCCATGTCTATGAACGGGGGCCATTATGGGTTAATATCCACTTTAGTAGTACCAACGATTGTATATATCGTTCCAGCAGTACTGTCTATTGTATTACCAGCGGTTTCGACTATATTTATTCCAGCTTTTAGAGTCGTACTCCACTTAGATCGAATATCTACATCTAGAGATTTTACTGAAAAGTCAAATCCAGCTTCTTCTAAAATATCTAAAAATGCACTTCTCTTCATAGAACCACCTGTAGTCTTTTGTGTTATATCACCAGTAACAGTATGTTTAAAGTAACCCTCAACTGCTCTTATTTCATTTCCTAGAATAGTAACGGTCTGATCTTTACCAACTCTACCCTTTACTTCATCATTTATGTTGTATGAATAGTTGCCTCTAATCTCAGATTCTAGGTTTCCGCCAGAAGAACCAGCACCTACCTTAACTCTTTCGTTCTTATGTATCTTACGAGTATAGTCACCCTCTACCTCAAGAATGTAGTTACCCTTTATCAATTCTTTCTTAGTTCCCTCAATCGTAAGATTTACATTCCCCTTTATAAGAACATTAGAGGAACCAGCAATAATTTCGTAATTCGATCCGACAACCTTTACAACCTTATCACCTAAAGGATGGATTTCCTCAAATGTTCCCGAAGAGTGTTCTCTAAGAAGTCTTTCTCCGCCAGGCGAATCATCAATCTCCATAATATGTCCTGCTTCAGATTCGAACACATGGTTCAATGGATATTTTGCTGACATATAGGGGTCTCCATCTTTCGTAAGACCTTTTGGATGCGGTTCATCCCAAGGAACTACAGGATCAGGGCGACCTGTACCTAGAACGGACGCATCTTCTACGGAAGGTATGTGTGGTCTGGTTGCGGTAGGTATAGAAGTTCTTCGGGTTTTACGTCTTTTTTCTAGAGCTCCATGTGTTTCGGAAGTAACTCCTCTAGAAAGTCTAGAGGTATCCGTTTCACGATAGGTATGACCAGATGGCCGGGTGAACTTCCCCTTTTTTTTATCTTTAGTATCCTTGAGAGCCCCCAAAGGATATGAACCATACTCATTCTCATCTTCTGGATTGTAAGCATAGATTTTTTTACCTTCCTCATCCACTTGCGTAGACTCTTTGTGGCGGGGATCATTAAACCCTGTTTTGAAATCCGCTACTTTTGACGGTTGTCCTGGCAAGGAACCTATAATGATCGGTTGTTGTTTTTCAACAGCATCCCGAAAAAATCCAATAACCCAAGACCCTTCAACCAACCAAGAAGGACTGTTGCCCATACCATGCATGGCAGGATCTGTAACAGGATGCATAACATGAGCCCAAGGTAAATCACTGGTAGGTATATCCGTAAGACTAGGTGAGTGAAAACCCAAGCATCTTACTCGGCAACGACCTTGAAGCTCAGGATCCTTACGATCTTCTACAACACCAACGAACCATACAAATCCGTCAATACCCATAAAATAATTATCTGATTGTGGCATATTAATCCTTATAATAGTATATAATTCTATTTATAAGGATTAATGGAGCTCCGCATTACGTCCTAGTCGATGAGCATCAGGAAAGTATTCTTCCACTTTAAGATCAGTCTTACCCTGATCCCTATACATCTCAACGATTTCATATGCTTCATCTTCTGTCATCCCATCTTGTATCATAAGATATACTTCTGGTACTTCGGGATCTTCTAGAATCATTATACGAAACTTATTTAAAGTTTCTATCATAGAATTTTATTTAGACTCTCTGAAGTTTCTAAAAAGAAATTTTTACAGGAGATATGTTGCCAGAAACGATGATTCTCTCTGAATCATCGCCTTGTAGAGGTACTTTATGGCGTACCCAGCCAGGAAATATAACTATCTCACCAGAAATAGGGTATATAGATAAGTCTGCATCTGGAAATTGTATAGGGGAATCATTCGATCCACATTGTATGTAATAAACAAAAGACCAAACATGTGGCCAGTGGTCATGCACCTTTGTCCAATCGTTTTTCTTATAGATAGCACCCCAACAATCGTAAAGTTCCATCTCCAAATCGTGTGGACTGTTCTTTCTAGCAATCTCTATTGCCCTATCACCTACCATTTGAAACTGTGGGTGTTGTTTCTGCATAAACCAATCAGTCATATCCGCTTTCACGTTAGTCTTATGACGCTGGGTATCACCTTGCCCCTGTATAATGAAGATAAGTTCCTCATCAAACTCTTTATCGAATGATGCTTTAACCTTTATGATCGGAAAGCTTTGGATAAATCGCTGACTATCTGGATGGCGTGATAGTTCAGGCCGTCTGTTCACACTATCTGCAAGTTCTTTTAGTCCCATATTACATCCAGATTACCAGATATCATAATACGTTCGTGTTCACACGTATGTTCTGGAACTAAATGATTAATCCATGATGGAAATACGATTAGTTGTGAGGTAGCAGGGAAAATCTCATAACTACCACCCTCTACTGAAGGGAAAACCAGAGGCGCACAGCATTGTTCGCCATTTACGCAATAGGTGTATGACCAAACAGAAGGCCAATGCGTATGTGCCTTAGTAGTATGTCCTTTAGTATAGATTAATCCCCACGTTTCTTGTACATAAAGTTTAATGGGGTTATTGGTTCCGTCTGCATGTGTCCTTACTGCAAGAGCTCCGCTCTCTGCAACTGCACATGCGGCTTTTCCTAACTTTGCAAAGGATTCATAGTGCTTGTGCATGTCCCATTTCGTCATTAAACAGGATGCAGAACTATTTCGTCCGGCAAAGTTATCCCCACAGTCACGGATATCAAATTCAAGTTCCTTATTCAACTCTTTAGTCTCATCCATTGCAGACATATCCACAACCATACGTGGAATGTTATAGTGCATAGCCTGTTTTGTAGTAAACTCCTCATGAAACATAGCACCAGAAGGTTTTATACTAGAGGCAAGATTAGAAAGTGCAGAGTTATTTGACATTCTTAAACATTCTCAGATACATGATGTAAGTAAGACCCGATAATATACTTTGGTTTGTCCACAACTTTCCGGCCGCAATGCAACCAAGGCCAATAAGGAGGGAATATAAGACACGATCCTTTTTTACAAGGTGATATAAATTTATCATCCTTTAAAGTTAACGCTGTTTCTCCCTTATCATTATCATCAAGATATATGAACATAACCAAAAATCTCTTTGAGGTTTCTACATTTGCGACATCAACATGATCAGGAAATTCATCAGTAGAATTTGGAAGGTATCGTTTTATCTTCGGAGGTTCTACGCCGTACTTCTTTGGCCATTGTTGATTCTCTGCAATTAGAACATCTTTCTTATATAATGAGACACAATCTAACAGAGTCTTCATCAAAAATTCAATATCATCTATAAAAGGAGAATCTGGGCGTGTGGCAAAATCAATTCTTGTTAAAGTTGCAAGGTCACGATCAGATTTAGCAGTATTATCTTGTACTGTATGCAGTTTAGAGTTACTTTCAAATTTATCTATGAAATACTGGCATTTCTCATCAGATAATACATTATCGTAGGTACGTACAAGATTATCCATAAGGTTTAGTATCCTTGCTCTTCCATACGTTTCTCTAACGTCTTTGCTTGTCTACGTTTTCCTGCCGCTCTATTACGGCGACCCCGTTCACCCTTGGTCATTGCAAACTCACGTTCACGTAACTCATTAAAGAGTCCATCCTCTTGAAGTTTCTTCTTGAGAACACGCAATGCTTTTTCAACATTACCGTTTCTCACATCAACACCAATTCCTGGCTTCTGTGGTTTTTTATTAAAGTCTTTGTTATTAAAGTGGTTCTTCATGTTATCTCCTCATGTTCGCTATTGATTTAGCGTCCTCTTTTCTACGTATAGGTACTGCATTAGACTTGTGCATCTGTCCAATACCTATGATTTCAGTTCCCGTGTACACCTTATCAGGTTTCTTTGTACATGGGCCCCATTTAGTGGTGCCGCCGAAAGGATTCGAACCCTCGACCCTCTGATTACAAATCAGATGCTCTACCGACTGAGCTACAGCGGCGTTTTGGTGGAGATGATCGGGATCGA
>Ga0115000_10001847_pt1 | contig 18487 bp, 9 predicted proteins | sample ArcticOcean_MG_C_6_FD_89690 | JGI IMG/M metagenome (GOLD analysis project Ga0115000, IMG submission 89690) | Marine microbial communities from western Arctic Ocean - ArcticOcean_MG_CB8_128 | ecosystem: Environmental > Aquatic > Marine > Oceanic | place: Arctic Ocean: Canada Basin | collected...
CGTGTGAATGTTTTCGAATGCTCATCCATTTCGACGTTGGAATTGGTGTGGAATCACATGCCCTGGGGAGAGAAAGATAGAGGAATAGTGGTAGATCAAGCCTGGTTTTGCGCGGGAGTTGCTGCAACGAACAAACTCGAGTTTCTCAAGTGGGCGAGAGAAGTGAAACATTGCAAGTGGGATGAAAAGACGATTAATGAGGCAGGATTTAGAGGTAATCTCGAGATGCTGAAGTACTGCTTCTCTAACGAGTGCCCGTGTGATGAAGAAATGTCGTGTAAACTAGCTGCTGCAGGAGGACACCTCGACTGTCTTCGATTTCTTTTCGACCAAGTAGAACCTTCGCGAGATACGCAAGAAGAAGCGGCAATGCAAGCAGCAGGAAAGGGTCGCATAGACATCTTGAAATATTTCGTCGAAGAACGAAAGATAGCGGATGCGGTAAAGAGCGACTGCATGTGCAACGTTGCAAAGTATGGCCAACTCGATTGTCTCAAATACTTATTAGGCGAAGAGGCGAAAGTGCCTCTTGACAACTGGCAATACATCGCTAACGCTCGTTACTACGAGCAACCCGAGTGCGTAAACTACTTGCTCGAAAAAGGGTGCCCGGAACCAACGGACGAACAATACGCTCGATTGGTCTATTGGCGACAGAATAATTGACGAGTGAGAAAAAAGCGCGCTGCAAAAAGTAATCGAAAATACACACACATACAAATAAAAACAGTATTGATCTCAAACGCGGAATTACAAAAAAAGCATAAAAACGCATCTAAAAAAATCGAAACTTCTTTCTGCGCACCACATATTACACACGTTACGGTTTAGAGAGAGAGAGAGTTTAGAGAGAGAGAGAACGGCGAAACGCGAAAGCTTTGTTGGAGGAGGCGTTTTTTGTGAGGAGCAGATTTTAAAAGAGAGAGAGAGAGAGAGCAATACATACATACATATAAGAATGTCGTTCATCCCGGGATTGCACTCGTTCGATGGCAACTCGACGAGGCAGAAGAAGATTGATTTGTCCGGGAAAAAAACGATGAGTAGTAGTGGTGGTGGTGAAATTAGTAGCGTCGGAGGAACAACCTTGAGGAGGAGTGCGAGAAATGCTCTGGCGACGACGACGATGGGGATGAGCAGCGTTGGAGGGAGTCGTGGTGGTACCAATACGAGTACTGGGAGTAGGAATTTGTTGACGAAAGAAGAAACGCTGACGCGGGCGAAACGGGAACGAGAACAGCGACATCGCGCGCGAGTGGAGATGAAAGCGGCTTTGGTGGTACAGAAACACTGGAGGAGCGTTATGGCGCTGAGATTGGCAAAGCAACGGATGAGAGTGGAAGAGGAAAGAGAGAGAGAAAACGGTGGTGGTGAAGGCGTGAAAGTGTACGGTGAAATGTGCGCGAAGTGTTCTTCGTCGTCGTCGCCGAATTCGCATCTGTATACCTGCAAAGAGTGCGAAGAGCATTTTTCGTATTTGGCGTGTGACGGCGAGCATTCGCGCGCCGCGTTTGGATATTTGCGGCGATTTACCTTTTACGCTTCTTCGTCGACGCCTTCGAGCAATTCTAGCGACGACGAGGAGAGGATGGATGAAGATGGGACGATAGATGAACTTCGAGATGGCATCAGAAGTAATTATTACGTGCAGGATATGGAGACGATGCGTAAAGTTCTGAAGGCGTTGCTTCCAGCTTGGTTGTATGGAGAAGGCGATGAGTCACCCAACATTGACGACGCTCAATTGAGGGTACGCAGAAGAATACTAGCGAGGTCGCTGCGATGGTGCTTGCTCCGACTGGGCAGCGGGGCGGTAGGTGATGAACGAAAGGCGCATAGTAATGGTGACAATGTGTATAGAACGGCACAAAGTATTGCGAGCAAACGTGCATTAGCAGCACTGACGTACACATACCTTAATGGATACGGAGGAGATCGAGGGGGGTGTTCGGACGCGTTGATTAGGGAAGTCGCGAGGGACGAAGCGAGGAACGTCAAAGGGGCGGTTTCATTCAACGACGACATTGTCAAAAATATATTGAGAAATGCGGATGATATCAATGCCGCTGGTATCTTCCGATATCCGCGAGGTTTGTTCATACTAATAACCTATATTGGTCGCGTCGCGTTAGAAGATGCAGGAAGGTGCAAAGAAGAAGGAGATGCAATGGATGTTGGAGTGTCATCAGAGGTGAAGAATTGGGGCGAATCGTTCGCCGTACAAGTTTTCTCTTGCCCTCTGGTCTTTCAAAAGTTACTCAGCCATCTCGATCATCTTGGATTCCCCTTTGGATTCGGACCGGATTTGGAGTCGGAGGATTCGGAGTCGGAGGGTTCGCCACCGCCGCTTCTTTCTGCCGATAATGCAGAATTTTTCGCAGCACCCGCGACGCTCTTTCTTCGTGCGCTCTCAACACCAAGTAGCGTTCTTCTCGATGCGAACGTTGGAGAGGAGGGGTATTCGCGAATCGCGTGGATGTTGGGAAATCTTTGCGAATGGTCTCGATCGCCAACATTCGGTGTCGGATGGAGAGAAGGAAAGTATATTTACAATGAATATTACGGTGAAAATGCTCTTCTGTTTGCAAACGCGTGCGGCATATTAGTCGATGCGTTGCCACTGTCCGCGTTGCCGGACGAAGACGAAAACCACTTTTCGTCGAGCTTTTCTAGAAACGATAACGGAAAGAGTACGTTGTTCGATAGTGACGACGAGGATTTCGAGGAGAAACCACTTCGCGCAAAAGGCTCGATGGTGAAAAAAGGTGGTACTGTGTTTGACACGGTTAAAGTGCCGCTTTTATTGAAGCGACAACTCGCCTCGCTTTGGAATCCGCCTTCATCGATACTTTCCGCGCAACTGGCGAGTGCGTGCGCTGTCGACGTAGACAAAGAAGAAGATGACAGGAGCGAACAGAACACCGCAAAAATTGCAAAATATATTCTCGGAATTTCAAGTGTTCTCAGAGGAAAAGATCGCGTTTTCTTTCTTGCCTCGTTTGCGTTTCAATGCGCAGATATTATGCGGAACCTGTGGCTCAGCGTGTCTTCGCAATACGCTAAAAATCCGAAAGATACGATTCGCGATCCGAAATGGCGCGAGCAGTTGGGTGCCTTTTCCGAAATCTACGCCGTGCACGCCCAAACGGCTGACGATGAAGAGTTTTACGTCATCGGAAAACCGCTCACGATTGATGAATCGAAGTTTCTCGTCGAAATCGCAAAGAAGACGTTATGGTTTCAATTATGGGAAGATCCGTTCACTAACAATGGAAGTTTGAACGCCAGTAAAAGCTACCGAGCGGTCCGAACGGAGGATTGTCAAATTGAAGCTACTGCGTCTGTGTTGCAAAACTTGTTCGACCGCAATGGCCGACGTCAATTCGCTCCACCGGAGTTGTTTTATGCCGTCGAACTGTGCGGCGGAATGGATTCTGGTTTTTTAACGCCGGCAGTAGATTCCTTCCTCCGTGAATTTGGCGAAGGTGGGCGGAAATCGAGAGCGTCGAATGTTTTAAGTAAATGTTCGTGTTTGGCACCGTTTGAAGTTAGAGTCCGCGCTTTCGGCACCGCGACTGAGAAATTCCGCCGGCAGGAATTGGGAATGAGTGCGAGTGCGATGAACGCGAGGAATTCAGAAGCGTTGTTGTTCATCAACGGAATGCAACACAGTAAGATGCACATCACCGTTGAAAGAGGAAAGGTTTTAAGACAAGGATTTAAGCAACTCTTTCTCGATCAAGCTTCCTCGAGCCATCCTGCAGATACCATGCGTAAATGCGTTGAGGCTTTGCAAGGAAATGTTCGAGTGAAGTTTATCAACGAACACGGCGCGGAAGAGGCGGGCGTCGACGGCGGTGGTTTGTTTAAAGATTTCTTGAGCTCGACGGTAGAAGAGGCGTTTGACCCAAAAGAAGGGAACTTTCTTTTTTGCGAGACGCCAGATAGAACCCTGTATCCAAACCCAAGATACGCGAATACGTTGGAAAAGCAGTTTTCAGAATTTGGCGATGATCGAAGCGATGATGATGATGGTGACGACGACGACGACGACGACGATGTGATGATTACGCGCGATAGCAACGAAGAGAGCGACAGAGAGAAGTGGCTCGTGTACTCCTATTTTTATTTAGGAGCCATTCTCGGTAAAGCGTGTGGAGAAGGTATTCTTTTAGATGCGCCTCTTGCGGGCTTCTTTCTCTCCAAATTACGAGGCAAACCTCCGACACTTTCGGATTTGACCACGTTTGACCCAGAAGTTTACAGGAATCTCATCATGCTCAAAGGATTCAACGAGAGCGACTTTGATGATTTAGAACTGTATTTCGTCGCGCTCGATCGCTCAAATGCGAATCCAGACAGTCCAAGATACGTCGATTTGGTTCCGAATGGATCAAACATTCGCGTGAACAAGAAGAATTATCCGTCGTATTTACACGCAATGGCGGCGTATTTACTCGATGGTCAGATTCGCGTGCAGTCAGCAGCCTTCGTCGAAGGCTTTCGAGCGATGGTGCGTCCGTCGACGCTGAAACTTTTTACGCCGGCTGAGTTAGGATTGTTAATATCAGGTTCTGGCGGTGGCGTGGACGTGGACGATCTCGCGCGTTCGTCGCATTACATGGGAGGATACGACGCAGATCACGCAGTCATACAAAGACTTTGGCGAGTGACACGAAATATGAGCAAAGAGAATCAAAGAAAACTTCTAAAGTTTGTCACTTCCAGCGCAAACACTCCTTTACTGGGTTTTAGCGCGTTAAACCCGCCTTTTTGCATCCACCGCGCGGCGTCTGGAAGCGACGCAAACTCCGCAGCGGATGTAACCAGACTCCCCAGCGCGGCAACGTGCATGAATCTCTTGAAGCTGCCGCCGTACGATACGGACGAAGAGATGGAAAAGAAATTAGTGTACGCCATATCAAACGCGAAAGCGTTTGACCTTTCCTAAAAGTGTAATAAAAAGAACAATTTGTACAACACATCATGCAATTCTACGTTGAGTAAACGCCTTTTCAAAACAATTCTAATAAATACATCAACCCGATCGCAACGCTTAATGCGCTCAGACTTCTTCGTATATGAATATCACCCGCGGACGAGGACGACGAAGATGGTGGTGGCGAAGCTGCGCTTTGACATCGATCGCCCGTAAAATCTTCACTACAGGCGCAGCTGTACCCTTTGCCTTGAACATTAGTACACACTCCGTCGTTTTCGCACGGTTGCGGGAGACATTTGTGACATAACCATCCAGCCATGAGTAACATGTCGTTATCGCAGTCGTCGTCGCACGCCATGCAACTCTCAGACATGCCGTACGAATAACTCAGCATTGTTGTGTTCAAATACCCGTCGTCGTGTTCGACGTGTACTGCGATACCCAGGGACGTGGGCAGTGCTGGACATAAATCAGTAGAGCCACTCGCAGGCACCGTACCGAAATCGATCGCATTGCCGCTCGGAATTGTGCCCGTGCTTCCACTGCACTTCTGCTCTGTCATAGACACGTCAATATATCGCAACGAATTCGAAGAGCGACACACGTACCATAACTTATTCGAGGAAGGTTGGAACGCGATGCCACCCAACGCCATCGATCCGGTTTCAAACGTATCGAGTAATTCGCCGGACGTTTTCTGAAACGCTTTGATTTTACCAGAACTATACTCTGAGACGTACAAAACGTTTTCGTGAACGGCTATGCCGGATGGTTTATTCAACCCTTCAATAAACGTTCTAAATTGCGCACATCCAAACACAGAGTACTCGAAACTTGCTTTTTGCGACGACCAAGACGTGTATTCGCCGCCTAAATCGCTCCGAGCGTTGTACGCGAATCTACCCGAATCGGCGTTTAAAACAATTATTCGGTTATTTCCCGTGTCCACGACATAGACTGCTCTCGTCGCACTATCAACGACAATGTGCGACGGCACGTCTGCCTCTCGTTTCAATTGCACTTCATCGTACCTACGAACGTTCGCCAAATCGTGGTCTAAACTTTTCGGCCCGTGGGGCTTCTCGAAATCGTACCGAACTAAAGTCTCGTGATATCCATCAAACGCCCAAAACACGTTGCCATAACTTGTTTGAGATTCACCATCGTGGGCGATGCCCATGCACAAAGGCGTCGCATGAAGCATATCCTCGTGCGTGAGAAAGCATGACTTACTCGATTGATCGTACGTTCGCACGTCGCATTTTTCGCCGTTTAGATCGATGTTGATGTCTTCTGACGTTGGTACGATCCCAGAATCGTAAAGCGTTGGTCCCATAAAATAATTACTCGTTTTCATTCCATCGTAATCATTCGACGATTCTTGACACGTGGCGAAATTGCCATCTAAACCGAACGCGATTTGACTCACTTTATCTAAATAATGGTACTTTGCCCTATCCGTGACTGATCTCGACGTCGTCGCGGTTGCTTTCGTGGCGTCATCTAAAGTAACCAAACGTAGCGAGTCATCACCAGCCGTCGCGATCCAAATTTCGTTCGCACCGTTGAACGAAAGAGCTCTCGGGGTGTTCAATCCAGTTTCGACAACTTTCACAGAACCTCGGTTCGTTCGCGGCCCAAACGCGTCCACACAGTAGTCTCCCGCGCTCGCGCTCGTCACCACGACCCCGTCCGCTACAAACGACTCATCTTTCGCTCTCACCCTCTGCTTTGGAACATCGCTCGCTCTCCTGTCTTCGCCATCGTCACAACTTGCGGAAATATTTGACATCAAACTCGTCACCACGCTCAACAAACTTTCCTCGCCTTCAAAATCCGCCGTCCCGGGTAAAAATTTCGCCACCCGCATGCAATGATCCAAAACTGCGTACTGAGGATGCACCGCCGCATCAAAAAACGAATAGGTCAAACTCCTATCTCTATCGTCAATCATCAAAGGAAACTTTCCTCCCATATTATTCACATTCACCGAATTCTTATCGTGCGTCATCCAAGCATAGCAAACGCCCGAGTTGACGCCGTTCTTCAGCGAAACGAGCGCGGCCACGTGAGAAGTCGCCCCTTCCGTTTCGTACGTGTCGTGTAAACTCTTCAAATACGTCGTCAAGGTTGGATAATCGAGTCTCCCGGGCGTGCACCCGGTAAAATACGTCCCGATAATGGTCACGTATTTGTGCTCGTTTTCGTTTTGGCGAAAATCAAAATTTTCGAGCGAAACCGTTGCCTTGGAATCGATTTTGTTCGTCGAACACACCGCGTGAGTGCGAGATAAAACGTCCAGCGGTAACACATCGTTCTCATGCCAAAACCCGCCGCCGCCGTACGCGTGGACGCTTTTAAAATAACATGAGTAAATACAACAAGAAAAGAGCATCAATATCATCATCATCGTCATCATCGGCGTCGTCGTTCTTCTTCTGGTGACGTAACGCCTTTAGGGGAATGCGCGAAAACCAAAAGCGAATGATGCGGTTGTTTTGCGAACGTCGCTAAATCTCTTTTGGTCGATTTCTCCTCGCTCGCGTCGTTTCTTTATCGTCCTCTTTTCTTCTTTTTTGCGTTCGCGTGCGCGCTTTCTTTCTCTCTCGCGCTTCGTTTCCGGAGGATGCCTACAAATTGTGCCGCATTTGACGGCACGAAAATAAGCGGAAGAAAGACAACGCGCTCGCTCGTAAACCGGGAAGAATGCGCGACGCGACCGAGAGAACGCACGAAACGAACGACGTTTACCACGATAACGATGCTTCACACTCGATGACGCTTTATGAGCTCTCGAAAAAGCACAACGACGTGTTCCGACATCACGTCGTTGCAAAACTGGACTCGAACGGCGCGAAGTGTTTTAGTCTGTGCGCGAGGTGGTCGCGAGAAGATGTTTTGCAAACCAAGTTAGTCATCTCCCGAGACTTTAAAGTCACCGACCAAGAGTCGTTAAAGTTGGCGGTGAAACTTGGGATGCCTTTGACGGTGAAAATGTTCAATAAAGCGATCGAACAAGGCGATAGGAACGATGGTGTTGTCGAGATGTTGTTGAGAGAGTGCAAGTGCAAAGTCGATTCGACGTCGGCGTCGCAAGCGGCGCGGTTCGGGAGGATTACGGTTTTAGAGCTGCTGATGGAGGAAAACGAGAAGTTGTTCACGCATAACGCGATGACGAGAGCGGGTGCGTACATTCTACTACTTTTTTGACTTCACTTACGCGTTTCTTTTTGTATTTACTTTTAGCTTTCGAGGGACACTGGGACGTCGTTCGGTGGTTGAGAGAGAGAGCGTGTCCGTGGAAGAAGAGTTTGATACGGGCGCTGGCGGAGGTGAAAAACGGGAAACATATGGTGCGATATCTCGAAAGGCAGTCGTGTTTGCCGGCGGATGTTTATTCCGACGATGAAGAAGAAACACTTTGAAAGACGGTCACGGCGACGATGATGTGACTATGGCGTATTACTCACTCAAATCGAGGTATATCATGTACGATATCTATATTCACTTTCTGAACAAATTATTCCTCCTCCTCCTTGTCGTCGTCGTCTGAATCGTCGTCAGTTTCTTGCTCGTTGTTGTTCTCTTTTTGCGGTTGATTTGCGTCCATTTCAAGTTCGCTCAGCTGATTCGCGACGCGTTCTGAAACTTTTTCCGACCGAATCCATTTACTTTTTGCGCTTAAATCCAACTTCCACACGTCGTCTAAAACAACCTCAACGTCGCCGACTTCGACGATGCCGCCGTATAACCACAAGTCGTTTCCAACGACGCACACGGGCGCGTTGATGCGGCCTCTCGGCTTTGCCGTCGGCTTCGGCGCTTCTTCTCCAGTTCCGGGAGAATACAACAACTCAGAAACGACGCCGCCGACTCGGTACAGTTTCATCGCTTTTCTCACGCGGTGCCCGCGGAAGGTGGCTTGAATGCGCACCGCAGCCTTTTTGCGATCCGATAAACGCACGTTGAAGTTTTCATTGCCGTCGAGTTCACCCGCGGCTATTTTTCGCGCTTCTTCCCGCGCTTCTTCTTCGGTTTTCACTTTTTTGTTCTTTTCCGCGAAGAGCGTAAGCGGGAACCATTTTTCCGTGTTGTAGTTGAACGTAAACGCGTCTTGGAGAAACTCAGAGACGATGACATCGCCTTTTTTAATCTCGTGGTCGACGACGCCACCGAACACGATCAATCGCTTCTTCGCGAGGTGCACGACCGAGGACGCGCCGGCGCGCGCGCGTGGCGCGAGTCCGACTTTTTTCACTTTTTGCCATTTCTTGTTCCCATAAACGTCCAGTTTCCAACAATCTTCGCGAGTAATCGCTCTTTCCATCGCGCCAAAGTCTTCTAAATCTCGAGGGTCGGTATCCTCGTCCGGCTCTTCGACATGTTTACAATACCCGCCGTAGACGTACAAGTGCGTCCTTTCTTCTCCTCCTTCTTCTTTTATTTCTCCTTTTTCTTCTCCGTCGTTTTCTTCTCCCTTTTCGCCTTTTTTACTACTTTTACTATTCCTCTTCTTACTACCGCTACTATTAGAACCGCCGACGGCACTCACGCAAACGTGACACGCTGACCGCGCGCTCGGCCCACTCGACCCTGTTCCTCCTTTTGCTAACACCCGCCACTTTTTCGCGTCGAAATCGAACGCGTAACAATCGTTAAAATACCGAATCTCCTCCGCCGCGTCGTAAAATCCGCCAAAGACGATGAAATCCGACTTGGTCGCCACGCACCGACTCCCCGACCTCGCCGAAGGACCGCCATTCTTCAGTCCACTCTCTAACTGTTCCCACGCGTTCGACTCGCAATCAAACCGCCAAAAATCCGAGTAATGCTTAAACTTCTCCTGGTTCGGCGAGGTAAACTCGCCGCCGAAAACGTAGACGTACCCTTTCGCGTAACACGCGCAGTGCCCGCTCCTCGGCGCCGGCGAGTTTACCGAGTTAATTTTCGTCCACGTCGGCACCCCACAACGCTTCCCACCAGCAGCAGACGACGATGGCGGCACAAACTTATACATGTCGTTGAACACGCGCGTTTTAGTCGTCGTTGTCTGAATCGTCGTCCCCTCTTTCTCGCTCTTCTTTTCCTCGCTCGTACATTCGCCGCCAAAAAGATACGCCGCATTCTTCGCTACACTCGTCGTAAACGTGCAGCTCGCTCTTCCCGGTTCCGGTCGTCCGCAATTCTCCTCCATTTTAACCTCTCTCTTCTCCTCGTCTCCGATTTTCAGCTCTCGCAAGATCCTCTCGATGTCGTTCTCTTCATCCTCCTCTTTACTTCTGCTTTTTTTCTTGTGCAAATTCAGTTCGGTTTTCCGTTCGGTTTTTGCCACGCCGGAGAGTTTCGATTGAGAAACTTTCCCGAGCTTCTTGTCGTGCTTTTTGCGCTTGTCCCGGCCGCCACCCATTCTTGCTCTCTCTTGTCTTGCTCTCCTCAAAAACAATCAGATCAAAGCGCGTTAAAGTGTGTCGCTTAATTCCATTTTCCCCTAGAGAGAAAGAAAGAGAGAAACAAACGTTTAGGGTTACATGGCCAATTAGGGTTTAGCCTCCGTCCTTTTCCTAGGGAAGAAAAGAAAATCTCCAAAACACACTTAACAGAAGAAGAAGAGGAACGAAGCAGTAGACGAAGAACGAAGAATGAACCTGGAAGAGTGGTACTTCCAAACGCCGATCGTGACCAGGTGTTACCTGACCATGTCGTTTTTAATTACCGCCGGGTGCGCGTTAGAGGTACGTTTTTAGAGGTTCTTTTTTTTCTCGTCTCTCTGTTGTTCTCTTTGTTTTCCCTAAGCGTCGTCGTCATCAAATCTCATATATCTGTGTTTACTTACCTTCTTTATTAAACGCATAAAAACCAACATCATCACGATCAACAAAACAGGTCATATCCCCGTTCTCGGTGTACTTCAACTCGAACCTGGTCTTTCACGAGTACCAACTTTGGCGGTTAATCACAAACTTTTTCTTCTTTGGTGCTTTGGGATTGGATTTCGTCTTCCACATGTTCTTCCTGGCGAGATATTGCCGAATGCTCGAGGAAGGGACGTTTCGAGGGAAATCGGCGGATTTCTTCTGGATGCTCGCGTTCGGGGCGAGTTTGTTAACGATGATCGCACCGTTCGTGAACGTGCAGTTTTTAGGGAGCAGTTTGACGTTTATGATGGTGTACGTGTGGGGGAGGAAGAACGAAAACGTGAACATGTCCTTTCTCGGGTTGTTTTCGTTCACGGCGCCGTATTTGCCGTGGGTATTGTTGGCGTTTAGCACGTTTTTGGGATCGAGTCCGGTGGTAGATTTGTTGGGGTGCGCGGTTGGGCATCTTTATTTCTTTTTGTGGAGCGTGTATCCGGAGATGACTGGCAGGAGGGTGGTAAAGACGCCGAAAGTGGTGAAGTTTTTGTTTCGGGAAAACGCCGGCAACGGAGGAAGCGACGTGAACATTCGGTTAGCCGGGAGAGGTTTTGGAAGAGAAGACGACGAAGAAGGGGACGAGAGAGGCGTATTGAGAAGAGCCGGGGTTTTGTTTGGTCAGCAACGAGACGAACCGCGCGCGAGGAGAGAAAACCGCGCGAGCAGTAGCGACTCGGATGAGGACGAAGAGCGGGAGGAGAACGCCGCGGACGATGAGAGCAACGATATTAACAACGAAGAGAACAATAGCTTACGTAGACGCGAAAGAGCGGCGGGCGCTGCTGAAAATAGAAGGCGAGAGTGGTACGACGAGTAAATATAAAATACTAGTAGTATCTTTTTAGGAATGAAAATTGTAAAACATACATTTAACAACAGGTCAAATAGATTCCTACTCGAGAAATTTTCAACTGCTAATATATAAGACTAATAGACCAAAGTTCGCTGCACGAGGCGCATGGCCGCGTTGCTAAGATTTGCATCGACACTCACAACGGTTACTCGAAACCTCACGTTATTCGTCGCATCAGATTCTAAACGGAGCGATAACGGCAACTCGCCGTTCTGCTCGCTGAAGAACCGAGCGCCAAAAACGGCGTTGGCGGGATTGGGATCTAAGCCCTCGTGTATCGTCCACTTGGCGTTTTGCAAGACGTTGCACACGTTCGAAAGACCGGCGCATTGCGCGTTCACGTCGATAACTTTTTGCTTTTGCGCGATTGCGGACATCTGGTGCCACTTGGCAAAGAAATCTTGCGGTTGCGTTTGTTGCGCAACGGAGTAAAATTTCGCCGCGTGAATCGGAAGCTCGATGGGGGGAATGTCTCGGCCATCGAAAGCGACGACCAACTTCGGCGCGTTGACAAAAACCCCGTAGCACGCGCACTGCATTTGGCACTGTGCTTGCATTTTAGAACCGATATCTTGCGGTAACGGCGCGAGTTGTGTTTTCACTTCCGGTACGTCGTCCACCGAGAGCGAAAATTGAACATTCTTCTCGGTTTTATTTCCCAGATATAACGCCAAACGACCTCGAGAACCTTGCCATTTACTTTTAATGCCAACTTGAAGTTCGGCATCTTCGTATAACACGCCCGATTCTTGCGCGAGAAGTTTTCGTACGCACTCGTCGACGTTCACCGTCGGCTCGAGGAACCTCTTTCTTTGTTGTTGTTGCGCCGGAGCGATGCCGAACGGATCGTCAAAGCCGCCGACTAAAGCGGCGAGATCTTGCTGTTGTAAAGGCGGTGATTTATGCTTTTGCTGCGCCGGTGGTAACGCAGCAGCAGCTGCACCACCATTGCCCAGGTTCAGTCCAAACGGATCGTTATTGTTGTTCGTAGTAGCCATTATTGGTGAAGCGTTTGAAGCGTCTCCTCCGCCGAGCATCAAGCCTCCGAGCAAGTCATCTAAAGCTGCTGAAGTGGATGCGTTGACGGAGGAACCAACACTCGCAGTTGTTGGAGGTAACGATAACGACGTTCTGCCGCCACCCCTTCCACTGCTTACCTTCTTCGGCTTCGACGATGGTAATCCTAACAATTCGTCCAAATCAATCGTCCCGCCCGTCGTCGCCGGTTCGTCCTCCCCTTCTTCTTCTTCTTCTTCTTCCGCAATCGCTCCTAAATCTAACATGTTGCTATTGTTTGCGCCACTTCTCTTCTCGACGTTTTTGTATTCAACCGGTGCTCGTTCCGAGGCGAAGATAGAATCGTCTTCGGCGTCTGCAGTTTGCACCATCTTCTCGAGCCAAGAATCTCTCTTCGGATACTCGGGCATCGGCTCCAAAGCTTTGAACATAGCCGCGTCGCCACTTTTGATTATCCCAAGATACTCCGAACATCTCTGTTGCAACTCTTCGTCCATATCCGACATGCACGATTGAAAACCATCCAAGATGAGCTGTTTTGACGCGGCATCGCACCCTTTGCGACAGCATATTTTACACAAACTCGAGGCTAAAATTTGTCGCGTGCGACAATCGTTCGATTGTCGCAAGCCTGAAATGAGTATGGGCACGTATCGATTCACTGAGCAGTGCTGCTCGTTCGTAATCAAGTAGCCAAACTCACCGAGCATGTAACCGGCAGATTTCAATAACATATCGTGCGGCGGCGTTTCGCGCACTCGCACGCCTTGCGATTGAGGTGCTTGTTGTTGACGTTGCGTCGCAGACGCTTGGCCGAAAAAGTCAACGACATCGGCACCACCGCCATCAGCAGTACTCGATCCGGTGGTATCCCCGAGAACGTTGTCGTATCCATTCATCCCGTTATTTTCTTTATTCTTTTCTGCGGCTGCTTTTGCACCACCTAGCAATCTCCCCAACGCCAATTTCGCCGCCTGCGCGTGTAAACTCGGATCGTTCGTGACGACTTGGACCAATCGAAACCAAACGTCGTCCGATATCACGTCGTAATCGCCATCCCCGAGTTTATCGATCAACTGCATGGCCACCGAAGCGTACCACAAACGATCGTTTTCGCTAAACCGTTCGGCTAAAATCATGCACTTCAACACCAACTCTTCTTGAATCTCGTAATCGTCTTCGCGGTCCTCCACGTATTGCAACAAGTCGCCGACAATTTCCCTCGCGTTCGTGTGGTCGCACATGGCAAACAACAAACCCAACGATCTCTTTCGAATGCTCACATCTGCGCTTCGCAACGCTTCAACGATGGTTTCTCTCAAAGGCTTTACCGCCTCTAGCGTGTCCGGACTACTCGCTAACTTCACCAACGCGGACAGACCTAAATACCTAACGTTCGGCTCCTTCGTGTTCCTCGCGAACTCACCCAGCTGCGTCGCGCACTGATCCAACAACTCGTTAGAAAACTCCAAGGACGTCGTCAACGCGATCACTTCAAACAAAACCGCATTCAACGCGTTATTTTTGTTCACGTTGGCAACCTTCTCCGTGCCGGTTAAGATTTTCTTCAAAATCGCCAGCTCCGCGCCCAACGTCTCCGCATCTTCCGGCGTCGGAAACTTCCTCAGCACGCGCATAATCCTAGCTTGTAACCACGGCGCGGGGATCCCGTAATACAAATATTCGGGCAAAACGTCTCGATTCTTTACCACTCTCTCCAACAAACTCACCAACGGCGACACGCAATTTTCGTACCCGCGATAATCCCCCACCGAGACGATCCCATCCAACAACGTAACCACGGCCAAGCAAATCCCCAAATCCTTCTCCTCCAACAAATACGCCATCTTCGCCGAAAATTCCTCCGGATTCAAAATCTCCGGCATCTTCCTAAACAACCTCAACAAACACAACGCCGCCTTCTTCCTCACCAAAGGCCGAATCGTCGTCGACAACAAAATATTCACCACGTCCCCCGCTAAACTCTCCGCGAACTCCGCCCCGCCCACGTTCGCGATGCATGCCAACGCCAAACACTGAAACGACTCGTTCTTCGAAACCACGTCGTTCCTCACGCTGTTAATCGCCATCCGTAAAAAATCGTTCGACTCGTTCAAAATCACCGACGTGACCATATACCCAACCTGCTTTTCCGCGTATTTCGGTTGACTGATCAACGAAACCGCCTCCGCGTGCCCGACGTCGCACTCGTACCCGATCATGAACACGTACAGAAGCTTCAAAATGTATTTCTTTCGATCGTACGGGTGCAGTTGGTCCATCTTTTTAAACTTTCGGCGGAGTTTTGCCAGTTCTTCCACCACGATCGATTTCTCTTCCTCCTGTGTGTTTTTCGTGCAAAATTGAAACGATACAAGAAGAAGGGGGAGTTTGGGTGAGCGTTCATAACACATAAAGAGATAGCGAGAAAGCTCGAGAGAAAGAGAACGCAGCTCTTTGCTTTCCAGTGGTGGTAATGGTGGTGCTCGTGCAAAGACGCTCGCACACTAAAGAGAAAGAGAAAGAGAAAAGAGAGATCCAAAATGGAATAGAATTATATACCTGATTCGCGCAGTTCCGAATCTTCTCCACGAACTTGGTCAGGCCTCGCATGCCGCCGAGAAACCCGCCGTTTCCGCCACCACCGCCGCCCGCGAGCGAAGACGACATGCTACTGTTTGTGTGCGTGTCGCGTGTGCGTTTAATACTACTATGCGTGCGTGAGAGAGAGATTTGCTTATAAGAAGATAATTTAGGGTTTTCATTTAAAAAACGTCTTTTCGTCTCGAGGAAAAAAAAAGACTTTTCTCTGATTATTCTTTTCACTTTTGATCGCATCTCTTCTTCTTTGTCTTCTTGTTGCCGCGTATTCTATTCGCGAGAAACGTATTCGAGAGAGAGATGCTGACGAGATTGCGGAAGAGGAAGGTTGGTCAGAGAGATTTGTGGGATTTGATCGTGAATAACGACGATGTGAGTTTCAAACATATTCTTCCGAGGTTGAATTCGAATGATGTGAAATTCTTGTACGAGGTGAATACGGAGACGAGAAAGTTGGTGAAGAGATCATCTCGCGCGGGTGATTTGAAGAAGAGTTTCGAAGTCCAAGAGATGTCGTCGATATCGACTTTGGAAGTTGCGTGGGAGCATAAATCCTTGTGGACGAGTGACTGGGAAGATGAAACATGGTTCTGCATGAATGTTGCTAAGACGAATAAACTCGAGTTGCTCAAGTGGGCGCGAGAGGAGAAAAAGTGTAAGTGGGATAAATATACGATTAATAGGGCCGCAGAACAAGGCAATCTGGAAATGGTGAAGTACTGCGTTGCAAATGAGTGTCATATTGATGAGAACGCGTGTGCATGGGCTGCCGAAAACGGTCATCTCGAGTGCCTCAAATACTTACGCGAAGAAGCGAAAGCGCCTTGGGATTGGGAAACTGCCGCTTGGGCGGCTAAAAATGGTCATCTTCATATACTCGAATATCTTGTTGAGCGTAAGTATGATCAATATGACACATGGGCGTGTTGGGAAGCGGCCGAGTACGGCCACTTGGACTGCTTGAAGTACTTGCACGAAACCGCCAAAGCGCCTTGGAACTCTTGGGCCATACGCGTATCGCACGAGAACAACCAACCCGAATGTTTACAATACCTCCTCGACAACAACTGCCGGTTACCAGACGGTTGGCGATACGAACATGGAGAATTGCACACGTCCTAATCATCATCATCATTCGAACACACGTATACAAATTAAAGCACATTTTTTGTCCGCAGTATTCATTCTCCATTTTTCTTCCCCTAACGAACTCAAGAAGAATGAAAGGTTTGACGTATACCATCGCGGATAAACTGTACGTCTCTCTGACGAACGAGTGCCAGAAAAACCTGAAAACGTTGATGGAAACCAGAGGCCGTTCGTTTAAATTCTCGTTACCGAAGTTGGAAAAAAACCCGTCGGTGGAGGACGTTTGCGCGGCGATCGATGTGCATTACTCAAACGCGAAAATAGTTGGCATGGGGGAAAACGATTCCGGAGTTACGTTTGCCGGCATCGGCGAACCGTTGACACGAATCGATGCGCTCGAACTAATCGTCGAGAAAATTCGAGAGAAAAGACACGGAGTTGTTTTACGACTGATGACGAATGGTCTGTACGACGTCCAGACGGCAATACGAGCGGCGGATTTGAAATTGGATACGTATACGGTCAGTTTGACGAGTGGGGAACCGGAACAGTGGAAACGGTTGACGTTGCGGGACGATGCCGATGATGCGGATTTTTTTTCGCTTTCTGATTGGTGCACGTTTGTGGACGCTTTAGCGCAGAGCGGGAGGAAAGTCGAAGTGACGACGCCGGTCGCGCCTGGCGTAGACGTGAATCTCGCGAGAGAATTAGCGATGAGTCTCGGCGCGGTGGAGTTTAGGACGAGAGAGTACTTCCCGTGAGTTTACGGTTATAGATACCTATAGGTGCTGATGTATATTACTTTTGTATAGTTTAAACTAGAACTTTCTTGTACTTCAATCGATCGAACGCGGTCGAACCTTCTTTCTCCCACGCGTACATCGCCGCGCAATACGAAACCGCCGACAAGCACCCGACGCCGCACGCGTAATTCGAAATCGCGTAATCTCCGTCTAAAGCGATGGCGATCAGCGGATACTGCAACGTCGAAAACACCGCGCTTACGAACATCCCCCACCCGACTAATAAACCGTAATACTTATAACCAAACATCTTTCCAATGGAACTAAAAAACATCGCAAAAACAATCAATCGACCAACCGCGTACAAAACTAACCCCACGCTGTGCACTTCTAATTCTATGCTCGTGCCTCCCAACTCTAACACGAAAAAACTTGAACCGACTGCAATCGACGCGAACGCCATGGTCACCCCTAACCCAAACGTATCCGCCACCATCCCTCCAACTGGCGCCAAAAAAGCCGCTAATCCGTACACCATTGCAAATGCGTTCGTCATGGTCCCGTCGTCGTCTCCTAATCTTTCTAAATGCCACCCGATGCTCCCGACGTAATATTGAAACGGCGTCACGAGTACCGTAAACCACAACACCAATCCGACGTACTCCTTCGTCCACATTTGCTCTTTCCCACTTAAATGCACCGTAAACGTCCCATCGATCGGATCTACCACATTCTCCGCACTCTCCGCCGCTTTCAAATCCTTCTCGTGAATAAAACTCGCCGATTTTGGCAACGTCCAAAACGCCAACGCGAGCATCAACCCGACCGCTCCCGCGAAGACGCCGCCGTACGCCACCGTCAACTCCCCTTCCTCACTCGTTTTTTTCGCAATCCCAACCAATACCGCGTACACCACCCCACTCACTTGAAAAGCCCCGCTTAATCCAGACATGAACAGAGCGCTGTTTTTCGGAAACAACTGCGCCACCGGTTGCACGCACAACTGCGCTCCCGACCCGAGTCCAAGCAAGAACAGGTTGACACCCAACGCATATTCGTTCGAGACGGATTGAAACGCGATGCCAAACGCGCCGCAAATCACGCACAAAAAAGAAACTTGCGCGATTAACCTCGTCCCGAATCTGTCTCGTAAAATCCCAAAGACTAATCTGCCGCCTTGGACGGACCAGGCGCCGGCGGTGTAGGCGGCGCCGAGCTTTTTCTCGGGAATGGTGCTGCCTAAATGGATGAGTTGTCTGCGCAACGCCGGGTAGCCGTAGATGGTGCCGCCGACGAGGGAGGTGGTGAGGAAACAGTAGAGGTATAAAAG
>Ga0115000_10001849_pt1 | contig 18474 bp, 5 predicted proteins | sample ArcticOcean_MG_C_6_FD_89690 | JGI IMG/M metagenome (GOLD analysis project Ga0115000, IMG submission 89690) | Marine microbial communities from western Arctic Ocean - ArcticOcean_MG_CB8_128 | ecosystem: Environmental > Aquatic > Marine > Oceanic | place: Arctic Ocean: Canada Basin | collected...
GTAGGAGAAAACAAAGTTATATCTAACGTAAAAAGAACTGACATTATATTTCACGCTAAACGTGGGTTACAAGAATTTAGCTTTGATACTTTAAAGAGTATTAAATCTCAAGAGTTAACAGTACCTCCTAGTTTAGCATTAACAATACCTCAAGACTATGTTAACTACGTTAAGGTTTCTTTTATAGACGCTAGCGGTATTAAGCATACTATATACCCAACACAATTAACGAGCAGTCCTTACAATGCTCCAATACAAGATAACTTTGGCGAAATAGTTCAAGACAATTTTGGTGACAATACAGAGGGTCAATCAATTACTAATGAAAGATGGGCAACCTCTAATCCAGCAAATATAACTGGTGCTTTTCCTTTAGATAGCAGCAATGCTAGCTTATGGATGAATGATTGGTGGGGAGAATCTGCATGGGGTTACGGTGGATATTTCGGACAAAGATTTGGAGGAGATCCAGTTAACATGCAAATAAATGGATGGTTTAACATAGATGAAAGACAAGGAACTTTTAACTTTTCTAGTGATTTAAAAGGTAAGTTAATAATATTAGAATATATATCAGACGGATTAGCTTATGACTTAGATACTAAAGTACCTAAAATGGCAGAACAAGCCATGTACATGCACGTGGCATATTCTGTTCTTTCTACTAGAGCAAACGTTCAAGAATATATAGTTCAAAGATTTAAGAGAGATAGAACAAATGCTCTTAGAAACGCTAAAATAAGACTATCAAACATTAAGCTAGATGAAATAATTCAAGTAATGAGAGGTAAGTCTAAATGGATAAAATAATAAACTAAATGGCAGAAATTAGAAACACTTTTATCAAGTCTAAAATGAACAAAGACTTAGATGATAGATTGCTTCCTACTGGCGAATATAGAGACGCTCAAAATGTTGCAATAAGCAGATCAGAAGGTGATGACGTAGGTGCTTTAGAGAATATTTTAGGTAATGAATTAATCTCAGTAACCTCTATAACTGGCAGTAAATTATCTATAATAGGTAATCATGTTTCAGAAGCAACTTCTTGTATTTATTTTTTTATTACTAACTTTACTGACGCTAGTAGTTTAGGTGATACTTTTGCATCAAACGACTCTTTGCATTATATATACGAATATAATAAAATAACTCAAGTATACACTAAATTAATTGAAGGTTATTTTTTAAACTTTTCTAAAACAAAACCAGTAATTGGTGTTAATCTATTAGAGACTTTTTTATTTTGGACAGATAATAGAAATCAACCTAGAAAAATAGATATAATAAGGGCTTCAAGTAATTCTTCTTATTATAATAATGAAGATTCTGTTTCTGTAGCTAGATATAACCCTTGGAAGTCTATAAGTTTAACCAACGCTTTTGATTTAGCGCCTGGAGTAAGCCCTACGCAATCGACAATGGTTAACCCAGCTAACAAAACATTGCCAAACGGCGGAACCGCTTTAACTAATCAAACTGGAACAATAGTCGCTGGAGACCCATTTGCTATAGATCATTTTGTAGGGAATCAAGTTACTGACACGCCAGTAAATCCTTTCGCTAGCCCTTTAGTTTATAATAATTTTATTTTAGTAGGTCAAACAGTAACAGGTACTGGTGTTCCAGCCGGCACTGTTGTTTCTACAGTTGTAGGATCTGCCGCTATTCCAACAGCGCCAACGTCTATAACTTTAAATAATCCTATTACAGTTACTGACAACGTTTCTATTATATTTAATATAAATCCTGATTACGACTCTTCGTGGGCTGGTGATCCTAGTTTTTTAGAAGATAAATTTGCAAGGTTTAGTTATAGGTTTAAGTTTGAAGACAACACGTATTCTTTAATGGCTCCTTTTACTCAAGTGGCTTATATACCTAAACAACAAGGGTATTTTTTAAGTGGAGATCAAGAAAACGCTTACCAAAGTACTATAGTTAATTGGTTTGAAAACAATGTTGCTCAAATAACCTTAGGCATAGAGTTTGAATCTACAGCGCCATCGACTGCGCATAAAGTTTCAAGTTTAGACATATTATACAAAGAATCAGATGGTTTAGTCGTTAAAGTTATTGAAAGTATACCTATAGAAGAAGTTGAAACAGCAATGGCTGCAAACGCTAACACTAAAATGTATAACTATAAATATATATCAACTAAACCTTACAAAACATTAACACAAGCTCAAACAACTAGAGTTTATGATAAAGTTCCTACAAGAGCTTTAGCCCAAGAAATTACATCGAATAGAATAACTTACGGTAATTTTTACAACGAACAATCGCCACCAATTAGTTTAGACTATAGAGTTGGCTACGCAGACAAGACTTTAGCTTTGGGCTCTAGTGAAATAGAATACCCTAACCATACAGTAAAACAAAATAGGAATTACCAAGTAGGCGTTGTATTAGCAGATAGATTTGGAAGACAGTCTAGCGTTATACTTTCTAGTCAGGACACTAGCTCTACAAGCTCTGGTGTTTTATTTGGTGGATCTACTATTTATTTACCATATAAAGACGAAACAGGTTCTAGTATTATTAACTGGCCAGGGTATGCTTTAAGAACATTATTTAATTCACCTATACCTTCTCAAATATCAACTATACAAGGTTATCCAGGCTTATATAAAGACGCTAATAATGCTATTGATGGTTTTATTATATTCAATGCAGGAACTGGTTACAGTGTTGCAAATGGTGTAGAATGTAGTGGTTTAGACGATGGAATGTTTGTTAACATAACCTCTGTAAGCGCGGCAGGCGCAATAACAGGCGTTACATTATCATCTCAACCTCCAGAACCAAGTGAAACTGTTAGAAATAATGCTAGAGTTATTGTAGACGCTGGTAATAATGATGCGGTTTTACAGTTAATAATAAATCCACCTAACCCTTTAGGTTGGTATTCTTATAAAATAGTTGTAAGACAAACAGAGCAAGATTATTATAATTCATATATTCCAGGTATTTTAAATGGATACCCAAGTAACTACGTGACAAGTCCTCCAGGTGGAGATACAACTTTTGAACAAGGGCAAACGGCAAATATTGTTTTAATAAATGATAATATAAATAAAATACCTAGAGATTTATCTGAGATTGGTCCTGATCAAAAACAATACAGAAGTAGTGTAAGGTTATTTGGTAGGGTTAGTCCTAGAGAAACAGTTGGCAGCGGTAATACAAACGCTTATAATATGCAATGGTATCCAGATGTTTTTGCTGATACTGTAACTTCTATATCTACGTTAAGAGATTCTAATTTTAATGGAACAGGTTTAGATACAATAACTGATCCTAATATAAATTACGTAGAATTTTATCAATCAGAAACTAATCCTTCTATTGCTAGAATATCTACAAAAAATACATTTGAACCTATAGACAATGGCACAACTACGCAGTTGAGTATTGGTAAAGTTAACACTGGCGCTATAGTAACACCTGCTACTTACACTTTAATAATTGCTGATGATTTAGAAAGAACAGCAAATACAACAACAGGTTATACTGATAACAAAAACGTAGCCACACCTATTATTCAAGACGGAGGTACTTACGCGGGTAATGCTACTTTTTTCTTAACAATAAACAACGCTGGTGAAGTTAAAAGCTGTCAAGTAAGATCTACTGGTAGCACAGACTCTATTGATCCATTAGGAAAAACAATAACTTTTAGTGAAACAGTTTTAGATACTGTGTTTGGTATTGGTGGTACAGGTGAGGTTACTTTCACAATTACAACTAACTGTATAGATACCGTGGCTTCTTTTACGACTCAAAATGCTTACCCTTTAAATTTAGCCGTATATGAAACTTCTCCAGTGGAATCTTTATTAGACATATACTGGGAAACTTCTACAACAGGTATTATATCAGAACTAAATGCTGCTATAATTACAGGTGGATATCCAGGTGCGGTAGAGGTTACAGGTTACACTGCTGATTTAGACGAAGGAGATGGAGCCCCTTTAACAACTGCTCCGTTTAGTACTTCTGAAGTAACATCTAATTCAATGACTGTCAACGATAGCACTGGGGCAGTTATACCATTAGCAACGTTTGATAATTTAGAAGTTCGTGACGACGCTGGAACAGACAGAACATCGGAGTTTGATTTGCAAGATGGGCTTGGAGGTGGTACAATAGGTAATCCAAATAGTTTTAAAATATGGACAAAACCTGGCGCTTTTTTCTACTACGGCACGCAACCAGATCCAAGAAATTTTACTATGACAGTACAATGCTCTGTTATATCTGGAACGGAAACTTTTGTTAGTAATGTATCTATAGACGTACCTTTAGCTAATATATCGCCTATATTTTTAAAACCAGGAGCCTCAAGCAATTGGCCTACTATTCCTACAGTGGTAACACCTGTTCTTTGTCCTCAAATAGATGGATGCGCAGCTCAACCTGTCGCTACAGTAGGCGTTACTGATTCGTCTAGCTCTCAAGTAGTGTTTACTTTTTACGCTGGAAATGGCTCTAATTGTTTAGGCGGAGTTGCTCAAGATGAATTGACGTTTACTTTTTCAGGTGCAGCAACTACAGCAGTAACAGATAATTTTACTTTAGCACAAAATACAATTGGAGTTTGCTCTATTTCTGCTATAGCCAACGCTGCGGCAGGTACTTATTTAATACCTGTAACCGTTACAGACGCTGGCGGAGCCGTTGATTCATGTAGCGTAACAATAGTTATATACAGTGTTTCTGGAGGCCAAACATGTAGATCTTTAACAGAGGTTTTAAACTACGGTTCGACTGCCCTTGATATAACAGATTTAATTCCAAGCTGTGAAGATGGCACGTACTTATTAGATACAACTGTTCCAGCCTCAGCAGATGGTATTACTCCTGGTCAATATACCATAGCCGGAGGACCTAAATGCGTAAGGTTTGCTGGTTGGTTAGCTCCAAATCTTGAAGATAACTTTGACAATGGTGACGGAACAGGTTGGGGAGTTGAAAATATTCCTTCAACTATATCTTGGGGGTTTGCTAATGAAATTGACTGTGCTCAACCTTGTACTACTTATTTAATAAGAACAGGTTCTGGAGACGCGTCTAGTGCTGGTACTTTCTCTTGGACGGATTGCAACAACGTGGCTCGTGGTCCAATTGATATAGAAGTAGATTCAGGTTGTTTTATTTGTACTAGATATGTAAGTACTATATCAACAACCCCAGGAGCGGCTCTTGAGTCGGGAAGTCAAGGACCTTGCACAACGCCAGGGCCTTTAAATCCTCCTCTTGAAAATCAAAACGGTTGCAGTTAACTGATATAAAGAACATTATAGCTTTATTAGATAAAATAAAAGATAAAGTTGTAGTAACTGGTGGTCTTGCTAGATTTTTATTAAAAAATCAAAAAGAATATAACAAACCAGAGGCGGATATTATATTAAAAGATATAAAAGATTTAGAAAACATAAAACACTTAATATCTACACCGCAAAAAACATGCAAAGAGATTTGGCATGGTTATGAAAAGCAAAGATATATTGTTGGAACAAAAATTGCTACAAAACTAAAATATTCTTGTTTAGATATAAATAAACATTGGTATTTAGATGTTTTTGTAGGTGATCATAATCATAAAACAATTATGGTAGATAACTTACTCTGCGTGGTAAGTAACAAAAAAAATAAGTAATAATAAACTATGGCTACTACACTAGAAGTACAATATTATAATTCTTTTTGGATGAAGAATTTAAACGATCTTAATGGCAACTCTGTTTGGCCTAAGGGTTATCCTTATCAAGTTGCTGGTGCGTTTCCGGGAACTGCTGTAGATCAAACAAACGGATTTACAAATAACTGGCAAATAGAAGAATCAAGGATAAGAGGTGGTTATAACAATACTCAGGTTGACTTAGGTGTTAAAGCTTATATAGTAGAAGATGAACCTAACCAACAACATAGAAGTAACTCATTAATATACTCAGGTATATTTAATTCTAGAACTGGTATAAATCAAACAAATCAATTTAGTGTAGCTGAAGATATAACTAGAAGCATAGACCCTGTAAATGGATCTATACAAAAACTATACGCAGAAGACACTAATTTATTAATATTTCAAGAAAAGAAAGTAAGCTATTCTTTAATAGATAAAGACGCTATATATACCGCGGAAGGCCAAGCAATAACTACGACCGGAAATCAAGTTATAGGCCAAAACAAAGCTTATTTAGGAGAATGGGGTATTTCAACTGATCCTTTAAGTTTTGCTATATATGGTTATCAAAAATACTTTACAGATGCTAACAAAGGAGTTGTTTTAAGACTGTCTAGAGATGGTATAACAGAAATATCTAGTTATGGTATGATAGATTATTTTAGAGACACTTTTAGTTCTATAAATGAATTTTCTACATATGGCTTTTCTACAAACTTAGCTGGTCAAGGAATACCTTCGGCTGATTGGAGTTATAGATTTAATATAGGTTTTGCTGACCAAGCTTTGGTTAACGACATTCAATTAGGAATGGCTATAAGTACAAACGGTGTTTTTGCAGGTTATGTAGTATTAATAAATTATGCAAGTAGAATAATAACTGTTGATAGAGCTGTAACAATTAGTTTAGGTAATACAGTTAGATTTTACACACCAATTAAAAATCATGTTATTGGTGGCTACGATATTCACAATAAAAACTATATTTTATCCTTGCAAAACTATCCTGAATGGATAGAATCTACTGGTTACAATACATTGGCTTTTGATGAACTAGTTAATGGTTGGAGTAGTTTTTATGATTTTAAACCTGGTTTAATATTTAGTTTGCAAAGCAATACATACACTACACGTGCTGGAAAGTTATATAAACACTACTCTGAATCAGGCGGTTTAAATAGAGGATATTTTTACGGTGTTAGATATAATTCTACTATTACTTTTGTGTTTAATCCAGAGTCTTCAAAATCTAAAGTTTTTCAAACAGTAAATTATGAAGGTGATAATGGATGGCAGGTTAATTCTTTTGTTTCTGATTTTCAACAACAAGATCAAGGTTACACTGGAATGCCTAGCTGGAACTCTTATCAAGATACTACGGCTCAAATACCTAGTTATATAGACGGTAGATACGAAGATACTTCTTCTGGTAGAATTGTAGTACAAAGAAGAGGTTTTGAAAGAAAAGAAAATAAATATTTTGCTAACTTAATAAATTCAAGTACCGTTAGATTAGGTGAAGTTGTTTATGGTAATTCAATATCTGGTATAAAAGGATATTTTGCTACTGTAACTTTTTCTACTGATAACACAACACAAGCAGGTGGAGCTAAAGAATTGTGGAGCGTTGGTACTAAATTTGTAAGAAATGCATATTAATAAAAAAAATAAATAAAATGGGAAATGAAGCAGTACCTAAAACAGTAGATCCTTTAAAAATGGCTATGGGTTTAGGTCTAGGTCTAAATGTTATAAGTGGTTTTATTGGGGCTGCTAATGCTAAAAAATTGAAGCAAGAAGCAGAAAGAGAAGCTAGAAGACTTAGGTCTAAATTAAAAAACTTAGAAGATAACAGACAAGAGATTACAAATCCTTATGGTGGTTATGAAAATTTAAGTGGATTAGCAGAAAATCTTTCTGGAATGATAACTAATCCTTATGCTAACCTAGGTGTTGCTACTCAAGCAGCGGAAATACAAATAGAACAAGCTGATATAAGTTTAGCTAATACATTAGATACATTAAGAGCCAGTGGTTCTAGCGCTGGTGGCGCAACTGCTTTAGCTCAAGCCGCTTTACAGTCTAAAAAAGGTGTGGCTGCTAGTATTGAAACTCAAGAAGCTCAAAACGAAAAACTAAGAGCTCAAGGAGAATCGCAAATGGAACAATTAAAAATGTCTGAATCTCAAAGAATACAAGGAGTGCAAATATCAGAAGGTCAAAGAATGCAGCAAGGCGAAGCGGCTGGTAATATATTCACGTTTGGTGCTACTGAAGATAGAGAAAACGCAGCTATAGACAGAGTGGCGGGTCAGTTGGACAACGCTAACGCTCAAGCTGCTCAAGCTAGCATGGACCAAACAAGCGCTATAACAGGTGCTTTAGGTGGAGCGACATCTGTTTTAGGATCATATATGCAAGCAAAAGCATCACAAGGTTCACAAGGTCCACAAGGTGAAGAAGGATATTATGATTCTGTCTTCCCAGATTGATGTTTTAAGAGATAATAATTAATAAAAATATAATGGCATATAACAACCCAAAAAGAACAATAATATCAAACGCTGAGGCTTTCCAAAACTTACAAAATACTATATCTGGAACTGCAGAAAAAGTTGCTCAAAGCGAAATAATTGCCGCTGAAAAAAGAGAAAAAAAAGCAGAACAAAATAGGCTGCAAAACGAAAAGTTTGATATTGCTGAAGCAAATGCTTATTATGTTAATGAAAAAAACATAGGTGATAAAACAACCCCAGAAAATGCGTCTGCTTTAAGTAAGGTTTTTACAGAGGAATCTTCAAAAGAATACGCTAGAAACGTGAGGATTACGCAACCAGGCTCGGGAGCTACAAGAGACGAAAGAATAGCTGCTGCAAAATACGTAGGAAGAATGGACGTTAAACCAGCTATAGTAGCTGGTGATTTAAAAACAGGTTACGCGTCATATTTAGAGATGCAAGAAGCCGTTGCAACTGGCAGTTTTGATGGTAACTTTAACGCAGATTTAAGAGCTGCTTTAGGCGCTATTTATAACCAACCAGGTTATGGAAATCAATTAGAAGATGTAGAAGGTGAGATGACTGGTGGATACAGTGTTACTGCTAAAGAAAATGAAAACGGTAATACTATATTTATGGTAAAAGGACCTGAAGGCGCTTTTAAGTCAGAAGACTTAGTCGATGGAGTTTTTGAAGTTAACTTAAGTAGATTAGGGTCTGGAAATATTTATAGCAAACCTATAGATGTTAATGGAGTAATGGGAACTGATGTTATGAGTACTGGGTTTGTTGATAAAAACGGGCAGTTTGACGTAGAGCAGATTAAAACCTTTAAAGGCGAAGGAGAAAACAAAAAAGCTATAAAAGAAACAAGAGTGGATGGCAAAGGTAACCAATATGAGGTTTTTGTCATTGACCCAGGTAAAAGACAGCAATTTTTAGATCAAACTAGAATTATTAATGATGCTACGGCTGCTTCTTTTTTAGATTCTAATCAACAAGAAGACGTACAAGAAGCTATAGGTACTTACAATAGATATATAGCAAAAGAGTTAAATTTACCTCCTATGGAATACACCGCAACGCTGACAGATAAGCAAAAAGATTTATTTAAAGATGGTTATCAAAAAGTGTGGGATCAAAAATATCTAAAATTTGTTGAAGGAGAAATACCAGTTCCAGGGTCAAGTAAACCATTAAACAATGTCGATAGTGATGAGCCAGCAAGTTACGAAAACGATATAATAGTCAATAGTATTGGTGGAAGTAATGATGCTTTTGTAAGTGGAACCGTTAATGACATTAATTTAAATAGTTACATTGATGACTTAAATGATTTAAGTGAAAGTGCTAAATTTGTTTCTAATAAAACTATAGCCCAATTAATTATTGACGACACGGAAGAGTTTAAAAAAATAAAAACCATGGAACAAGCGTTGTCTATGGTGGAAGAAAAATATGGTCCAGGAGAAGTGTTTAAAGAAACTACATCAGGATACAAGCCTTTAAAAGGTCTTGGAGATCCTGTAAATAGAGTACGTGAGGCTTTGAGAGCTTCAACAGGACCTACTAATAAGGAAAAAAATAAAATATTAGCAAATGTTGAATTTATGCAAAACTTAGTAAAAAATGAAGAAGAATATATTAAATACAAGAAAAAAAATAACGCTGATCTTACCGACTTACAAATAGAAGAGCAATTAGTAAAAGATATAATAAAATACCAAGCAAGATAAATCAAATATTATGACCGTATCAGAATATAGAAATTCATTAATTCTTCAAGGTTTAAGTCCTGAAGAAATTGCTTTAAAAGTACAAGACTTTAAAGCGGGAAAGACAAGCGATCTACAAACAACGGGTGCGCCTGTGGATCTAAAAGCTCAAGCGCTCGATGCAAGGAAAAAAGAACTAGGTTTGGATTTGAACTTGGAGATTGGTTCTTCGGATTCTCTAGAAAACAAACCTGCGGCTGTTCCGAAGGAAGCTGTTGATGTTAACAAATTTAAAGAAATTTATACATTAGAGGAAGACGAAGGTATAAAAGAATTAGGTGACTTGTCTAGTATTGGAATAAAAATAGACGAAGGTTCGATGCTTCAGGGTATTGGAATGGATTTAATAAGATTAAGTAATGCTGATGGAAACGAAATAACAATTGGTCAAAAGAACTTTGCTGGAAACACTAAAGAAGAAGACATTGAAACAGAGTATGAAGAATATATTAAGTTTTTACAAGATAGCGCAAAAATATCTGAAGATAAAAAAAATATATACACAAAAACAAACTTACAAAGCTCTGAAAACTACAGTGTAGAAACAGTTAGACCAGATATAAAAGGCGTTCCAGATGTTGACGTTGTTGTGTCTCCAGAAGAAATGAGTCAAGGTGTTGACGAGTTATACAATCTTATGACTACTAATTTAAGAAACAACGACGTACTGAAAGACTTAGGCTTAAGGCAAAATAAAGACACGTTTGGCGCAAGTTACAGTGGCTCTGATGCTGACAATGAAATAGTAAAAAACTATTTGTTTGAACAATTTCAAGAAAGTGATTTTGTAAAAGAACTTGGTAAAGACATAAGTAAAGATCAATTTTTAAAGCTTTATCAACCAATGCTTAATAGTGCTACAAATCAAGCTGAAGTTTTAGGTGAGCAAAAATTAAACATAGACACTGTAAATCCTTATGAACCTGATGAAAAATTTTTAAAATTTATTGAAAATGGCATATACAACGGTAAAGATGCAGTTCAAAGAAATAGAATTGATTTAAACAGCAAAAGGAATAAGTTACAGCAAGGAATAAAAACATTAGAAAATAGATTAAAAAATGAAACAACAGGACTAACTGGTGTAAATCGAAAAAATGTTGAAAATCAACTTCGAGATAAAATAGCAGAAAGAGACGTTATTACAGAAAGCTTAGTTAAAGCTCCTGTTAAAATGAAATCACCTTTAGAAGCAGCTTTTAGCCTTCCAATCATGCTAGATGGTAAAATAACTATTGACGAGCTTGCTGAAGGAGGAGGTGAGTCTGAAGGAATGTTTGATAAATACGGTAACGTAATTAAAGACAAAAAAGACGAAACTGAATCTGAAAAAAATGAAAGAGAAGCTAGAGAAAAAATGGAAGCTTTTGTTTACCAGCAAGTAGACACAAATCCTCTTTTAACCCCTCAAGAACATGCTAATAGATTATTTAATGACAAAGTTTTTTCTTTGCAAAAAATAGTAGATACAGGTAAAGACACTAAAATTAAATTTACATTAGAACGGTTTGGTAATACAGGAGCTTATAATAAGCTTATTCAAATGGGATTAGGAACAACAGCCACTGTAGACAACGTAGAGTATGGGGCTGGTCTTAAAAACTTTGAAGCTACACTAACTCAAATACGCCAAGCTGGTTTAGTTCCTGGAGACTTTGAAGGTACGGTTGATTTTTTAGCAAATCCACTTAACAGTGTGTCAGAAGAAGATCTTAGATCTTGGAAAATTTTTGATGAAGAATATAACGAAACTTATAGAGAAGTAAAAGGACTTTACAGTATTGCTAAAGAAAACTTAGACCCTGCTTCTATAGAAAAACCCAATGGATTTATCAATTTTGCTCAAGTAGCTGCTTCTGCTGTTATAAAAGAATGGAGCGATGTTACGCCGGTTGAAGCTGAAAAAATAATAACAGGTAGTGCCGATGGTTTTGATAGATCTATTTTAGATAGATGGTCTGAGGCTACTAGTATATACAACTCTAGCGAACCTGTATTAAACGGGGAAACAGAATCTATAGAGCTAACCAACAAACAAAAGAAAAACATTGAATACAATTTAACTGAAAGCGTTAGCGAAGGTGTTGGAAATTTTGTACCTATGTTAGTAGAACTAGGTATAATAACAGCAGCTAGTGGTGGTGTTGCTACAATGACAGGTTGGGCCGCGACATTAGCTAAATTACATAAAGGTAATGGCTTTCAAAAAATGTTAGCACATACTTACAGAGCTGTGCTAGAAGAAGGTAAAATGCAATTAGCGTTTGATATGAAACCTGGTGGTGGTGCTACTTTTTATGGACTTGGAGCAGCTACTAGTGGTGTAAATCCTTTTAAAAGTAGATTTAAATGGATGACACCTATATGGCAAAAAGTTATTAAATCTGGACCAATTGGGGCTTTTTCCGTACAGTCAGCTAAAGTTACAGAATCTATATGGGCTGATTTAATGGACGATAAAGATTTTGCTTCTGACATGGAAGAGTATTTTGGAGACATGGATCAAGTTGGTAGAGATATGTTGGCTGATGTATTTATATTTAGTTTAGCTGGTGTTCATAATTTAAAAAGAATGGATGCTATGAACGGCGCTCAACAAGCAAGTTATATTGCAGGGTTTCGTAAAAAAGCTAATGATATACTAGACACTGGTAGTTACAAAAAAACATACGACGCTGAGGGAAAAGAAATTGGTGCAGAGAAACTATACAAAGATCCTAAAGAATTAAATCAAAAAGAAAAAAACAAGTACGATACTTATATGGATGCAGCTTCAAAGGCTAATCAATACTTTTTAAGCTGGGCTACAGCTGGAGATTTAAATCCAAACGCAAAAGATTTCCAAGCAAACTTCAACAAACTATACACTGAGCCAATGGAAAAGGCTATAAAATCTGCTATACCTGATTTTAAAGGTTTTACAGTTGAGTTTGGTAGAGGTGCGGATTTTAGAAAGCTTAATTTTAGTAGAAGCAAAAACGGAAAAGACGCAGGCAACACAGCTGAATACCAACCACCAACAACTAAAGAAGGTAAAGGTAAAGTTGTTTTTGATCTTGACTTATATACTCCAGGAAAACCTTTGCACGAGTTTACACACGCAGCAGCGGACGCGTACTTTAAAGCAAATCCAAAAGTAGAAAGAAATTATTTGACAAAACTACAGTCTCTTTTCAAAGGTTATAATTTTGCTGAATTTAAAGATGCTAATGGTGTGTGGAAAAAAGTCAACGGTGCTGACATGGCTAAAAGAATTGAAGAATCGTACGGAGAGTATAGCAAAGAAATTAAAGCAGAAGAGTTTCTAGCGTTTATGAGTGAGTTTTTGTCTGATCCTATGATTTATTATTCAAATCCTGATTTAGCTTCTAGTTTTTTAAAAGAAGCTAGACTAGAATATAGGGACATAATGATAAACAGCTTTAATGGAAAAATGCCAGTACCTAAAACAGCTAAAGACGTTGTTCAATTACTTGGTACATTAGGTCAACAAACTAGAATGGGTAGAGGTTTAGGTAGGCAATCTGAAATACTAGCTAGGCTAGATGAAATTGATATACTACAATTTACTACAGCTGTAGATAATAAAAAAATAGTAATACAAGATAAAATAGCGGCAAGTAAAGCTTCTAAAGATTTATTTGCTAACAGTAAAATTGAAACAGAATTAGGTTTAAAATCTTCAACAAAGAAAATTGTTGCAACAAATGATAGAATATTTGAAGACATATTAAAAGAAAACATTAGAGATGAAAAAGGTAACTTAAAACCTTCTTTAAAACTAAGAAATCAATTGATAGAAAACAATTTACCTAGAGCTGCCGCTTTGGCTAAACAAGCTGCTAAAGTAGGTAGAGATTTGACTTTAGACGCTGCTTTAAAAATAGATAGTTTTCAAGATTTTTATTCTTCATATTTAGAAAAATTAACTAGACTAGGGGAAACATACAGAGCTGAAATTGTTGTAGATAAAAACGGTAAAAAACTAGAAACACCTAAACAAGTTCCTTTTGGTGCTTACATGAATAGCATATTACCTAAAAAATACTCAGGTATATTACAAGAACTTAAAGCAAAAGTTGAAACGCAAAGTACTTCAAACGAAAATATTAAAAACCAAGCAGAAAAAGTTTTTGCAGATAAGTCTGACGTTAATAAAAAAGACTTTGTAGCGCAGTTAGATGCTACTAATTTAATTTCTGAAAAATATAGAAAAAGTTTTATAAAACAAACTGAAAAAGCTATCAAAGGTATTGACTTAGAGAAAACAAACTTTGGTAATTTAAGAACAAAATCAGTCGAAACTTTTTATGACATGTTTAATGTTCCTGGCTCAAGAATAGGTTCCGCTAAAGATAATTTTAGAAAAAGTGACAATATACTAGGTATACAACAATTTATATTTGCTAACGCCGATATGCTAATGAAGATCTTACCTAAGTCTAAAATTGATTCAGGTATATTTAAAGGAAAATCTACATTTATACCTGAAAACATTAAGAAAGCTTTTTACATTAAAAACTCTTCAAATGAGTTAATTGTAAACCCTAAATTAAGCAGGGTTGAGTTTTTAAAAGAATTTGGCACAGTAGATGGTAAACGTGAGCAAAAACTAGAAAACGTTGTTAGAGAGCCAAAAGGGCAAACTTTAAAAGGATTAATGGAGTTAGCTTTTAGAGCAGCGACAAACAAAGCTGTTAGAGATATAGCTTTAAAAAATGGCGCCTCAGAAAACCTATTAAACAATATTAAAGCAGGCCAACAAAACAGCGTGGCTTCTAAAGATATTTTTAACCAAGCTAATAGAAGTGGCTTTGCTTTAAATGAAAAACAATTTAACTTAGATTTAATTGGTTATAATACTAATAGAGATAAACTTTCAAAAGAAAGACCTTTGATGGCTGAGTTTTTTGATAATTATAACCTTCTCTTTTTAGAGCAAAAAGCTAAAGATGCAAAAGCTAGCAGCCCATCGTTCAAGTCTTTAATAAAAAAACTTGAAACAAGTAAATTACCATTTGGCATTTCTTACATAGACATCATAGACGGTGTTGTAGGCACGGGAATGTGGAAAAAAAGGCAAAAAAATGTTATAGACTCAGATGGAAACGTTGTTAAGTTAAAGGGAAAAGTTGATAAGGAAAAGATAGCTGACATATACGACATGTTACGTATAGAAGGTTATGTAAACCAAGCTGAATCTTTCGCTAGCACTTTACCTGTTTGGATTACAGATGTTCTTGGTAAAGGAGAAACTCTAATGCAAAGTTTAGGGTTAGGAACAAGACCCACTGCTAAAGCTATAGGTAACGCAGGTAAAACTCCTAATTATGAATTACAAGGTTTAAACAGTGAAGTTAAAACTAAAGAATTAAGTGGAAAAAACGTTGCGGACAATCTTTTAACAAAAAATCAAAACGAAAGAATGTTAAAAGCTTTTGGCACTGGTAAAATTGTTACAAATCTTTTAGATAAATTAAAAGAAGCTACGTTTAAATCCATGAGTGTTCAGAAAAAAGCAACTGCCGATGCTTTGTGGAAAAAAATGTCTGAAGTTGAAAAAATAGATACTTTAAAAAAAGCCATAAACAAAGGTGATAACCAAGTTAAAGCAGATATTTATTACGCTATTGAAGGAGCTAAACAAGAATGGTTATATAGCTCTAAAGATAAAGCACAATTTGTAGAAAGATCTCAGTATGTTCTACAGACAGCGGCAAACAATAGTAGTTTAGTTTTAGGCGTTGGCAGAATGTTTGTACCAATAGAAGCTGTATTATTTGAAGGTGGATCTATTGAAAAATTAAAGTTAGAGCATGTTAAATCTTCTTTAGAACAAAGTATGCAAGCTGCAATAGCTATTGTAGAAGGTAGATGGATAAAGGATGGTAAAAAAATAATGAATGATTTCAAAGGTATTATATCTTTTAAAAAATACCTTGACAAAATAGATCTTGCTGGAGGAGCAACAAACACTTCTGGTATGGCTAGAATGGCTTTAGATTTAGAAAACTTAAAAAAATACAGAACAGTAGAAAGTGAGTTTAAAGAAACTTTATACGATAAAATGCTTAACAAAATATCACAACAAACTGGTGTTGAGTTAAGAAATTTAAAAGAAGCTTACTTTAAAGATATGGTTGCTGCCAATGTTTTTTACCCTGGAAAAGTAAACGAATTACTGCTTAAAACTGCTGTTGAAAATAAAAAAGAAACTAAAAAAAGTTACGATAAAAATTACAAAATAGGAAAAGAAGGAGGTGTACTAGGTAGTAAAGACTTAATGGTATCACAGGCGGAAATATTACAAAGATTAAAAAATAGAGACAAAGCAATTAAGCTAGCTAATTTGCCTAAAAAAGCTAAAAAAGCCAGAGTGTTTGATTTTGATGATACGTTGGCTAAATCTAAGTCTAACGTGCTTTACACTATGCTTGATGGTAAAAAAGGCAAATTAAACGCTACTGAGTTTGCTAAAAGATCTGAAGCTTTAGAGGCTGCTGGAGCAAAGTTTGATTTTTCTGAATTTAATAAAGTTATTGATGGTAAAAAAGGACCGCTGTTTGATTTAGCTAAAACAATGGCTGATTCACCTGGGGCTAGAGATATGTTTGTGTTAACCGCAAGACCTCAAGAATCTGCTGTAGCTATTAAAAAGTTCTTAAAAGGTATTGGATTAGATATACCTTTAGAAAACATAACAGGATTAGAAAATGGTTCTCCTATTGCTAAATCTAATTGGATATTAGAAAAAGCAACTGAAGGTTACAATGATTTTTATTTTGCAGATGATGCCATGAAAAATGTTAAAGCAGTTAAATCTGTTTTAGACGTTATTGACGTAAAATCTAAAGTACAACAAGCGTTGGCTTCTAAAGATATATCTAGAGATTTTAATGGTTTTCTTGAAAACAAATACGGGATTGGTTTAGAAAAAAAATACAGTAAAGCTAAAGGTGAATTAATAGGCGCAGACAAAGGAAGTGGTGGGTTTGTGTTTAAGTATTCTGCTGAAGACTTTAAAGGATTAATTTATAATACATTAGGAAAAGGCAAAGCTGGTGAAGCTCAACAAAAATGGTGGAAAGAAAACTTTTTTGATCCTTTTGCTAGAGCAGAAAATAATTTAACTAGAGATAAAATGAGTTTAGCTGCAGATTTTAATGCTATCAAGTCTGAACTAAAAATTGAAGGAAAAGAATTACTACAAAAAAACGAAACAGGTTTTACAAATCAACAAACCTTGAGAACGTATATGTGGAATAAACAAGGTATGGAAATACCTGGATTATCTAAAGCAGATTTAAAAGAAATAAAAAAAGTTGTAGAAGAAAATCCTCAACTAGAAGCGCTTTCAAACAGGTTAATTGAAATAACTAAAGGAGACGGTTGGCCACAGCCAGGAAAAGAATGGTTAGGAGGTACTTTAGTTAGCGATATTAGAGATTTATTATCTGGAACTAAAAGATCTAGTTATTTAGAGCAGTGGCAAGGAAACGTAGACAAAGTATTTTCTCAAGAAAATTTAAACAAACTTGAAAGCATTTATGGTCCTAAATACGTAAAATCTTTAAACAACATTTTATCAAGGATGAGAAGTGGTAAGAATAGACAATCTGAAGGCGGTCTAGAAAACAAAGTTTTAGATTATATAAACGCTTCTACCGGTGCTATAATGTTCTTTAATAGTAGATCTGCAATACTACAAACTATATCAGCTACTAACTTTTTAAACTGGACAGATAACAATCCTTTAAAAGCTGGAGCCGCGTTAGCTAACCAAAAGCAATATTGGAAAGATTTTATAGAAATATACAACTCTGATTATTTAAAATCTAGAAGAAGCGGGTTAAAAATAAATGTAAGTGAATCTGAGTTAGCAGATGCTGTAGGTGGTTCAAGAAACAAAGCTCAAGCTGCTATCGACTATTTATTAAAAAAAGGTTTTATGCTTACTAGTGGTGCTGATAGTTTTGCTATAGCTAGCGGTGGGTCAACTTTTTATAGAAATAGAATAAAAACATACATGAAAGAAGGTATGACAGAGCTTAAAGCTAAAGAAAAAGCATTTATAGATTTTAAAGAAATATCAGAAGAATCTCAACAGTCTGCTAGAACAGACAAAATTAGCCAACAACAAGCTAGTAATTTAGGTCGTGTTGTTTTAGCGTTTGCTAACACGCCGATGCAGTATAATAGAATAATGAAAAGAGCTGCTCAAGATCTTTACAACGGTAGAGGAGATTCTAGAACACATATATCTAAAATAATTTATTACGGAGCTATACAAAATTTAATATTTAACGCTATGCAAAATGCTATGTTTGGCATGGCTTTTAGTGACGATGAAGAAGATGAGTTTTTTGAAGATAAAGCACCTAGAGTAGCAAATGGCATGGCAGATTCTTTATTAAGAGGTGCTGGTTTTCAAGGAGCTGTTGTAGCTGGTCTTAAAAACGCTGCGCTAACAACTTATTCAGAGTCTCAAAAGAAAAGCCCTAAATATATA